>ENA-OPDT01000023-OPDT01000023.1-human-gut-metagenome-genome-assembly--contig:-NODE-23-length-57125-cov-4.901244_pt1 | contig 57125 bp, 98 predicted proteins | sample MGYA00241627_ERZ501517 | MGnify/ENA primary metagenome ERZ501517 (study PRJEB25962, sample SAMEA2042435) | human gut metagenome | biome: human gut; feature: human-associated habitat; material: faeces... | reverse complement strand
GACTGCCGCCGGTGGTATGTCTCCGGAATCTGCGGAGCTGTTGCGGTCTGCGTATGATTCCATGCTTTCTGCAGTCGGAGACCTTGCGAAAGCTGCGACACGGTGACCGGGTGACAGGTTCAGGACTCGCACTGCAGAAGTGCGCAGATGTTCCACACCTTGAATCGGTCTGAAAAAATCTGCGAAAAAACTCTGAAAACGGATTTTTCAGCTTGAAAAGTGCTACCCAGGGGGGATTAAAAATTTTTTTATTATATTTTGACGAAAAATTTTTCTTTCAAAAACCTCTGAAAGCGAGATTTTCGGTTGAAAATGCAGACCTACGGGGGTATCAAAAGAAACACATTAAAATTTTTTACGAAAAAAGTCTCAAAAAATGAGATTTTTAATAAAACCTATAGGGGGAAATATTATGAATTGCTACAAATGTGGTAAAGAAATGAGAGTTGTTCCAGAACAGGTGGCTACGGATGAAAAAGGATTGCCGGTATATCACAGAATAGGTTATTGTGATGCTTGTATGTCTAAATTTGACATTGACATTTTGGAACAGCAAAAAAATCAGACAGTTCAGAACAATCAAAAGCCGTCTAATAAAAAGCAGAGCACATTAAGTACGTTGGCGGCTGTGTTTTCTATTTTGACATTTACTGTTCCGGTTGCTATTATTCTTGCAATAATAGACATTGCTACTGGTGACAAAAAGAACAAATTGCACACTGGTTCATGGTTCGCTATTATCTGGTGCGTACTTGTAATTGTTGTTTATGCATCAGGAGCAGGAAATAAAGAAAATACAAACGTTTCAAATAATACAAGCGTACAGACAACTGCATCCGAACCAGTAAAAGAAACTGCAACGCAGAAAGAAAGTATTGAACATACAGAACAACCAGTGGATGAAACTAACAGCGTTATTTCTCCTGGCTATACATTCGATGCAGACGGCTTGCAAGTAACAATCAATGACTTTGACCTTGACTTCACTGATTATGAGGATGAATACGGTTGGAACGCTCCTGCTGATGGAACAAAATACATTATGATTGATGTTTTTTATCAGAACAACAGTAAAGATGATAAGTATGTAAGCATCTACGATTTCCAGTGCTACGCAGACAATACAGATTGTGAGCAGAATTACAGTGTTGTTGATAGTTCTTCGTTAAATGCTAATCTTTCAAGCGGAAGAAATACCTCTTACAAGATTGCATTTGTAGTTCCGCAGGATGCGCAAAGTATTGAACTGGAATACGAAACAAGTTTATGGACGGGTAACAAAGAAGTTATCAAATTACAATAGAATATAGGATTATAAGGGCATCCGCAAGGGTGCTCTTATTTTTTATGTTGCGAACCCATGTTCTGCATGATATAATATGTGTCAGTTAGGAAGTCTTGCATCACGTCCGGTGAGTGAAAGCTGATTAGACAGCCTAGATTGCAACCAAGACCCGGAATAAAGGCAGACCAAAAAGAGATTGGAAGTTCGCTACTCCAACAGTAACAGGGGTAGTGGGCTTATTTTTATGATCTTCTACCCTCTCATATAAGACTACGGGAGGTAATGAAAATGAATGAACTGGAAGTATTTAGCAACAATGAATTTGGTGATGTAAGAACCGTTATGATTGATGGGAAACCTTATTTTGTAGCAACTGATATAGCAAAGGCACTTGGATATAAACGACCATCGGATGCAATTTCTGCTCATTGTAGGTATACGGCAAAATACAGTATACCTCATCCACAAAGTGAAACCAAAACGATAGAGGTAAATGTGATTCCAGAGGGAGATATGTATAGGCTTATTTCTCACAGTGAATTACCATCTTCTGAAAAGTTTGAAAGTTGGATATTCGATGAGGTTTTACCATCCATTCGCAAAACCGGAACATATTCTTTGGAGCAGTCTACACCGAATGTACCTATGACTTATCGTGATGCTGTGGCACAACTTTTGGAAAGCCTTGACCGGGAAGAGGAATTGAAAGCACAGCTTGATACTTCCAAGGACTGGTACTCTATTAAACGTGTAGCGGCTCTGAATGGTGTATCATGGAAACGTTTTGACTGGAGAAAGCTGAAAGCTACCGGAATTACAATGGGATATGAAGTAAAAAAGATATTCGATGCAAATTATGGCGAAGTGAACACTTATCACAAGTCCGTATGGGAAAAGGCATATCCGCAGTATGAATTGTAAAATAGAAATTCTCTTTAGAAATAGGGCTGAAACGGCTCTATTTTTATTTTTCTAAAAAAACTCTTGACTTGTATCTCGAAACATTATATAATGTATCTCGAAACAAGGAGGTGATACCCATAGCACCTAAAAGCAGAGCCGATTACTTCAAAGAGCGAAGAAAGAAAACAAAAAATTTTAGTGTTGAAATCGAAAAGGAAAAGTTTGAGAAGTTAGAGGAAAAACTTTCCCAAAAAGGATTGACTAAAACGAAATGGTTTAACGAAAAAGTTGATGAAGAAATCGGAAACTAAAAAAGAAGGAGCAGCCATACCCGCAAAGTAACCGGCTGCTCCTTTACCCCAAAAGGATTATGTAAATTATAGCACTGCATCTTCCTTTTGGCAAATTATTTTTGATTAAATGGAGGAGCTGAAAATGAGAGAAGAACTTATCAAAAAAATTATCTGTAACCTTGAAAATACCAGCATTCATTTCCTCAAATGCATATTGGCATATACAAATATACTTTGTGATAGATAAAAAGAAAGGAAAAATAATATGGAAAATATTGTAAACGTTGAAGGAACAGAGTTAGATGTCAGAGAATACAATGGTCAGATGGTTGTTACTTTTGACGATATCGACCTTGTTCATAAAAGACCAAGTGGCACGGCTAGAAAAGCGTTTAATAGAAACAAAAAGCGCTTTATAAATGGCGTTGATTATATTGTTTTGGAAAAAGAAAATTCTAATGTCCACCGGGTGGACATTAGAAATATTGATATTCCAAACAGAGGTATTACTGTATTCACCGAAAGCGGATACCTTATGCTTGTAAAGCCATTTAAGGATGATTTATCATGGAAAGTTCAGAGGAGCCTTGTCAATGCTTATTTTGCATTAAGAAATCAACATCCAGCACCTACTTCCACCACAGCAATCGAGGAAAAGCCGACATTAGAGTTTGAGACAGACTGGTTCTGTATCAACCGTGGCAAAATCAACTACATTTGCCGTTGCTACGACATTACATCAAAGGAATATATGCACCACTTACTTGAAGTTTTGGGAAGAACGTATAATTTTGATGAAGCAAAGAGAATTTACAGCGCAACGACCGGAAACTGGAAATGCAGAAATTCCGAAGTAATCACATACTTCCCACAGCTTTCAGACCTTGCATCTAAAATTCTTCAGAAAGACTTAGAGGACTGCACAAAAGAAGAGACCCCATAACAGGGGTCTTTTCTATGCCATTATTTCCATGTATCCACTTATCAGTTCATCAGCCACAGCAAACACTTCTCTTCCGTAGGTAGCCAAAAAGTCGGCAACAATCTCTTCTGTCTGAATATCCATAGTCAAATTGTAGGACAGGCAGAACGCATGGCACAATTCATGGCACAGCACACGGTCATAGAAATTACCATGAATCATATTTGATATGTAAATGTCTCTTGTGTTTCTATCTGTCATGCCAAACGTATATGTACCATCAGAACGCATCAGCATAGGGCTGTGACTTCCTACAAGCCTTAAATTCCAGTCTATTCCATTTATCGTGAACAACTTACCACCTCCAACAAAAAAGGGGCTAAATAAGCCCCTTAAGTGTTTTAACCGATTTTTGTTACCAGTGCAGACAGTTTGTTTCGCAGTACCGTCTTTTCTTCCGGTGTTGCATCGTTGATGATCTCCGTCATGTCGTTTGCAAGTTCGGTCATGTAGGTGTTCAGGTCACGGACTTTTGCTTCTTTGTCCTGCTGTGTATTCGCCTTATGCAGTTCCTTATTTTCCATGTAGGTTCTGCGGCTCATGCCACTTCTGCCCTCTCTTGCATCACGCATACCGGATGAAGAAGTTTCTGTGTAGTACATACGCCCCATGTCTCTGTCCATGTCACGGTGATACATTTCCGGGGTCATATGGTAATATGGGGACTCTTCATACCCTCTGCGGTATGTTCCACGACCTTTAGGTGCAAATCTGCCGTCAGCATAGCGGTAATGGTCATAGTACCGTCTGCCACCGTCACCGTAACGATCAAACATTTCCATGCTTTCGTCCGGGTCATATTCCTGCATGGTTTTTGTCAGTTCACGATAATACATTGCTTCGGATAAGTCTTTCATCATGTCGATGACCTTTCCCATTTCACAAGTGTCTACATGGTCGATGCCCTTGTCAAACTGCGTTTTAGCGCATTCAGAAAGTTTTTCAATCATTTCATGCATTCTTTTAACATCCATGATTTTCACCTCCTACGCTTCACGAACGGCAATTAAATTACTGTTCTGTACCTCAATAGCCTGTGTGGAAGTGTTCTGAACCGCTACCGTACTGCAGCATCCACGAGGGACATCAATGTAAGCCTGCGCAGAAACATTGAAGAAATTCTCTACTGCTGCCGGAGTTACAATCATTCTTGTGGACTGCAAAGGTTCTCCGTCTACCGCCAGTGCAAGGGAAATTTCCCCAACAGTTCCACCAGTGGGAATCTGAATGTTACCGGAATAACTTACAAGGAATCTTGCACGACACTGATTAGTGATACCTCTTAACTTCACAATTCCGGATCCCTCTCTATGATTGATACAGTTACTTCCATTTACGGCAGTTTCGGTAAAAGCAACGTCTCCTGCTGCCACAGTCTGTAATGCTACTGCTGTATATTCAGCCATAATAAAACCTCTCTTTCAAAATCAAAGGGGCAAACCATATAGTCTGCCCCATGTTGTCAGTAATTCTGCATAGCAGACATAACCTTAAGGTTAAGTTACTCGATATGCAGTTTTAGCATCCGCAACCAGTGTTGCAACCACATCCGCATCCGTAATATACATTAGGGTTGGGAACCTGGTATGCCGGGATGGGCGCAGGATTCACAGCGTTGATGATCTGCTGTGTCTGTGCACTCATGGCAGTAGTCAGAAGAGCATTCTGACGATCCTGAGAAGCGGCTCTGCGCAGATCGTTGTTCTCTGCCTGCAGAGTAGCGATCTTATCCTGACATAAGTAGTCAAGGATTGCTCTTGTACCGGCGTTCTGGCTGTCGATAATATCACGAGTGTTGTTATTCATGGTGTTCTGCAATGCGCAAGTATTCGTTGCCATATTGTAGTTTACACCCTGGATAGCTTCACGGGTATCGCAGCAGCACTGTGCTAACTGTGCCTGTAAAGCGTTAGCATTCTGCATTCCTGCTACGGTGTCTGCATTGATAGCCTGTTGGATTCCATAGCCAGTCTGTAAAATGTTGGTATTTACGCCATTAAATCCGGTAAGCATACCATTGTTTACAGCGTAGAATCCGTCACACAGACCGTTGTTGATTCCGTCCAGTTTACCGATGATAGACTGGGTGTCGAACCCTCTTTGCAATGCAGAATCGGTGTAGTAACTGGAATTAGAGCCATTACCGCCCCATCCATTACCGCCCCAACCGCCAAAAGCGAAGAAAAGGACGAAAATAATAATCCACCATGCACCATCGTCGCCCCATGCACCGTTGTTTCCATATCCGCTGTTGGCAGGCATAACAGGCATGGTAAAGGGAGTATTGTTACTCTCAAACATAATTTTTACCTCCATATAAGATTTTTTATACTTAATCTTGCAAGAATTTAGTATCTATTTCATAGGAAACTGACGCTTGAATTTATCAAATTCGGAATCAAAATCCATACCTCGTTCCTTAGCAATATTTCTTCCTAACTGCTCTACTCCGGCAAAATCTCCTTTTTGAGCCATGCCCATTATATTTTTAGCCATAGGGTTTGACATGATCTGACTGTTTCCCATCATATTTTGGATAAACTGTCGAGGATTCCCCATTGTCTTAAGCATCTGCATAGGATTCATCATATTCATTCTGCATCATCCTTTCTTTGCGATTGTGGAGTTTTTCTTTGAGTTTGCGAAGTTTTCAATTGCTCAATCTTTTGTTCCAGTTCATCGAAACGTTTCATAAATACCGCTGTGGCTTCGTCTGATAGGTCAAATTTCGCCTTTTCTGTGTCTGACGGTAAATTGTTAAGGTCTGCATCTAAAACAGGCTTATAGAGCCTTGTATATATTTTTCCATCTGCTCCCCAGGATTTAGCATAGATCTCCGACAAGTCCTGTTTTGGGAAGAATGCTGTGTTGCCATCCATAGGAACCTCATTCGGTGCTATGCACTCTTGCGCCGGTACAATACGACCGTACATCTGTACTGCGTTTTGCTGTGGCTGTTGCATAAACTGCTGTGGCTGGAACTGTTCCTGCTGTGGCATAAACTGTCCGTACATAGGTGTTCTATACTGCGGATTGAAATAGTTCGGATTCATAATCGGCTGCGGCATGGCTGTTCTCCCTTTCTTCCATTGATTCTATCTGTTTCGCAATTTCAACTTCATCAAGTGTCTGATATGTCGGCTTGTTCATAAGTCCCAACGGACTGAAATTCATAAGCATTACCCGTTTCTCCTAAAACTTCCTCGATCACATGAACCATGATTGATTGATACTTAATCGGCACTTCCCTTGTACGTTCTTTGCTGAATATATGTTCCAGTGTTTCATCTGAAAATTTGAATTTTCCCATAAGGTCATCCCTCCTTATGCTTAAATTTTGGCATAAAAAAAGTCGCATATAGTGACACATATACGACACTTTTGCGACAAGCAAAAAAATATTCAGTTTTAAAAGTATGATAAATACGGCATTAGCACATCCTATTGCCACTCCGATAACAATAGGTTCTGCTAAAAATTCTTTAATTGAATTTCAACATCACCATTGACAATCACAATCCTTGATATTATGCTTTTTAATATATTATTTTTCTCTTTCTTGTCGATATGCGCCCACACATCGGCAAGTTTTTTTATGTTCTCGTAAACAGCTTCTTTCTTTTGACTGTTTCTTTCGTTTTTTTCTTCCTCGGTTATCTTTACTTTCATTTCAGAAATGATTTTTTCAGTAGTCTTAATCATTTCTAAAACTGTGTCATTTCCATCGGAATAAAGAACATATAGCCTTTTTAATTTCACCTGTTCTTTTTCAAATTGTGACTGCATTATTTCAAGTTTGCTTTGCTTTTCAATAGGCTTGCACTCTGAAAGATTTAAGGATATTTTCAAAATTTCACTTTCTACCTGTTTTTCAATATCAGCAGCCCATTCCAAAGAATTATTACAGTCTGGATTGAAATTAGGCAAATACTTCATTGCTTTATCACGAGAACAGCAATATATTTTATGCTTTCCGTGCGTCCACTTCTGATACCGCATCTTGCATCCACACACACCACAATAGCACAATCCTGTTAACAAGTTGGCATCCGTATGACAAGCAGTTTTGTTTTTCCTACGTGATTTTCTGATTTCCTGTGCAAGTTCAAACCTTTCTTTATCAAAAATAGGTTCATGAAGTCCTTGATATACATTCCCTTTATATGGGATCATACCTATATTGACAACTCCGGTAAGCACATTTCTTACAAGTACCTCACTGTGAAATCCTAATGATTCCTTGATATATAAATCAGAATAACCACCAATAAACATATCAAGTGCTCTGTTTGCTTGTTCCTTACGTTCTGGTATAGGAATGAGTATTCCTTTCTCCTTGCTATAATTATAGCAATACGGAGTATTAGCACCACCAATCCAGTAACCTTGTTTGATTCGCTCCAACATACCGCCACGCATACGAAGCATCATAGTATTTTTGTCAAGTTGTGCAAAAACAGCCATCATCTGTGTGTATGCCTGCTCCATAGGACTGTCATAACTTACACTATCATGGACACATTTGAATAACACTTGGTTTGGTTGAAAAACTCTTTCAATTATGTATAATCCATCAATCATACTTCTTGAAAGTCTGTCTAATTTAAACGCAACAACACATTTAACACGCTTTTTTATGCAGTCGTTAATAAGTCTTTGCAATTCCGGTCTATCCATATTTGCACCGGTATATCCATCATCAACATACCAGTCAGATACAACTAGTTCATTTTTCCGGCAAAAAAGCTCTATGTCTCTTTTTTGACTATCAAGACCATTGCCTTCTTCTGCCTGTTTTTCCGTGGAAACACGCATATATGCGACACATTCCATTTTCTTTACACTCCTTTCAATATATAAAGAATGTGCCGTATTTATCATACATACGACACATTCTAAAGCCTTTTTACAATGGTGTCAACAGCATATGGATGCTATAATCTCAATAATTTCTTTTGGCAGAGAAACATCTTCGATATCAACATCTTTGCCGTCTTGTGTAACTCTAACCATTTTTTACCTCCAGTCTGTTTATTTTTTCATAAACCTTTTTCGATATTCTGTTGACCGTTCTGTCACATACATTAATCTTTTGTGCTGTTTCTGTAATAGTTTTTCCGCAAGAAAGCATTTTAAACACTTTTTCTTCCTCTTCCGTGAAATTGGCGTTCCGGAAGATTTCTTCAAGTTCTGGCTTAGTCAGTTTTGACAACTTCATAAGCCATTCTCCTTCGCTAAATTATAGATTCTATTTCATCCAGGCAAGCATTACAACCGTCCATTGTTCCTCTGACATAATCCTTTCCGAGGTCATCGGCATCGGTCATCTCTTTTTCACGTTCCGGCAGTTCCTGGAGCGGACATTTATCATGCCGTTTCTTTGTAAATGTATTCTGTGACAGCATTGATGCTCCATTATTGAGGACATTCATAAGCTGACATTTTTTGATTCCTTGAAATTCATACAGAAATTGACATTTGCTACATGATTCCGGCATATCCATCACTAATACTGCTTTAGCCATATTCTTCTTCCTTTCTTCACTAAATTTCAGTTTAGATGTTCATAACACCAGACTTCCATCCTGCTTTTTTAGCCTCTTCTGAAAGAATCTCATTTTCTTCAGCTATAGCCATTTTTCTTTGTTGTTTTTCTAAACAATATATTGATAAAATTTCATCCACCAACTCATTAATACTACATAACATATCTCCGTCAACCTCTTCGGTTCGTTCTGCATCATTTAAAATATTTTTTATATCTTCTGCACATTCATGTATTTTTCTCATACAAATGCCTCCATAAATCTTAATATTTCAGTTTACTGATCCTTATCTCTTGCTATTGCTTCCCGAATCCTGTCTGCAAACAGAGCGCAGGCTTCATCTACCGATGCAATATTATCTCTTATATCCTGAGTTGGTATATCAAGTTCTTTTCCAAGTTCATAGAGTACCTCGCAGACACCATCTGTATAAGTTGCCTCCTGCGCCGATTTCTCATAATTTGAACATTCAAAAAGACTTTCAGCAATATCAAGTCCTTTGTTCAGTCCCTCCATGTAAGATCTTTCTTTTTCCGATCTAAGCTGTGACGCTCTTTCCTGTATTGCTCTTGAATCATTGATTGCTTTGAGAGCCTTGTCCGTATCAATATTTGTTGCTTTATACATTTTTTCTACCTCCATTAAATCCTAAGTTACATACTTAATTTCTTACCTTATCCAAGTACTCCTTGCATTTCCAATACACTTCCGGATCAAATTCTTTCCGCTCATGCTCATATGCGCTGTAATCTGCCGAACTGCATCCGGCAATCTGTGCCATCTTAAACATGGACACTTTCGCATCTTTTCTGAGTGCTGCAATGTAGCCTGCATACATCCCTTTGTCTCCGTTGGCTAACTGTATTCTTGCCATTTCCTGAATGTCTTTCGATGCAGACACTTCCTTTATTTTCTTTATTGTGCATTCTTCGTTGTGGCAATCATAAAGGCAACCGTGGATTCCATTCTTGCCATCGAAAAAGCCAACCGCATATTTTGTAGGTTCCTCACAGTCATTACATTTTGCATTTATAACCATAATTTTCACCACCTTTTAACTTACCGAACTACCGAATTTTCCTCGGTAGTTCGATTTCTCCCACGTATTACCGGGGGATTTTAACTTGCTTTTGAATTATTGAGTGGAACTAAAATAGAAACTCAAATTTTTAATTAAATTTTTCACTTTTTAACTCAAATTTTGAGTTACTATTTCACTTTTTAGTTCCTGATTTCACTTCCTACGCTTGCGCCGCCACCACCGGCAAAGCAGTCAATGATAATGTTATTTTTCATGGCATCACCTCCGGCATAAAATCAGATAATCGCATTTGTGCCATTTCTGCATCTAATCTCTTTTTGGACAAATCATAATAATGTTTGTCCAGTTCAAAGCCAACATATGGATGGTTGGTTCTGTAGCAGGCTATCAAGCTGCTGGCACTGCCTACATGTGTGTCCAAGATAATGTCTCCGGGCTTTGCATAGCGGTTTAGGAGCCATTCATATAGTGCTACCGGCTTTTGTGTAGGGTGGATACGCTTTTCATTTAATGCCTTATTCCCCTGCTGAATAGTTCCTTCAGTAATGGACTTTCCCTGAAACATTCCGTTCCACATATAACTGAACAATCTTACAGAATCATGCATACTGCAGTAAGCGATCTCGCAGTCTGAAAAATCACTGTTACCATTGCACTTGTCCCATACAATTCTTCCTGGACTGAATGGATATTCAAAATAATTACATCCCCAAATTATCTGCTCTTTTGACACCCTAAACAATTCTTTGAAATAATCTTCATCCGGCACCTGCCAACATTCTGACTTTTCGTATATCCTCTGTACACCTATTGGAGATATCTTTTTACCATAGAATCCTCTTCGTTCAGGTCCTGAGAAATACGGTGGATCCACAATCGCAATGTCAAAGTAATCATCCGGGAACTCTTTCATCCCATCCATGCAATCCATGTTGTAATATCCAAAATCCATTACGGCTCCTTTCTCTTATTTCTGTGCTAAATAGCACATGATTAAACAATCTCTTAATACCTTATGTTCATGTTTCCATGTTCGTTAATCCAATCAATAGCTTCCCGGTATGTAACTCCATTGTTTTCGATAACATCCAACAGTTTATACATTCCCGGATGAGTTTCCTTTAGCCGTTCAAAGCGTCCTTCTCCCGGCTTTTCAAGATGACACCCGAAACCACACAACACGCATCCGGTTCTACTGCATCCAGTAGTCTTAAGCGGTCTGTTTCCGGTGTCAAACAATCCATAATCAGCAGATAACTCAGACAAGTCCATTTGACCATTAGCGCTTCCCTCTGCATCATAATCAATAACCACATCACCGTATACGGAGCATATAGGAAGATTGTTGATTTTGATATATAAAAGCACATCTTGTTCTGTCCAAAAAGACATGGGATTACTTGTTGGTATTTTTAAATTGAATCCATTGCAACCGTTTTGTAGCCATTTCTGCGTACGTAATTTGCTTTCGCTCGCCATAGTGGCTGTTATAGGATTTCTTCCAGTTTTTCTATGGTATTCGTGCAATGGTTTTTTCTTCATTACGGTGCAACATTTGTTTGAAATATCAAATGGAGATTCAAGCATAAATTTGTATTTTTCTTGCGAAAAACTGCTTTTTTCTTCTCTAGTGGGATTCTCCTTTATCGGATTTTCTTTGTCGGTTGTAAGCATCCCTATCATTATTGCAAGCCTTCGATTGCTTCCTCCTGCTTTCGACTTCATCCGGCTGTTTAGTAAATTCGCCAGTTTCTCTGATTCAATGATGCTTTTTATCGTACCCCCTCTAATTGCTTTTAGGTGTTCTTCCAAAATTAATCCAGTGTTAGAGGGGGCATCCGAAAATTTACTGTATTTTCCTGTCCCTGTGATTTTTTCGTAGAAATATTTATAATGCGGTTGCTGTCTGTCTGTCTGTCTGTCTGTCTGTCAAATTCTATTTGACCGATAATCTCTGTCAAGTATTTTTTTGCACCATACACACTTTCAGATACTTCTTTGCTAATCAGAGGAAATCCATATTTTTTGCAAACTTCACTGAAAGATATTTTAGGTTTTAAAATCACAATATTATCAAAAGTCATGGCAAATTGCTTTAATTCTGGATATTGCGTTGGGACATCTGCAAAAACAAAGGGAATATTTTTGTATCCGCAGACTTTTCTAATTATATGTCCTAAAACAGTACTATCTTTTCCTGCACTAAAAGAGAGATATACACCGTCTTCACCATACTTGTCTACAAACTGGTCGATTCTATACTTTGTCATACGTATCTTTGCAGACAACGGCATGGCTTGCATTTGGTATAAATCAGATAATGTATGCTTATTTCCCATGTTCTCATTCCTTTCTTACAATCGTTTCTGCCTGCTCCTTGTACTGTTTGCCCGCCATCTGCACCAGATAGTGCTGTAAGGCTTCTGCAACGCTGATACTGTGCTTTACGCAGTATCGGTCAACGTAACGCTTAAAGTCCTCATTCTGCTCGTACAGGGCGGTGTAATCAATGTTCTGCATCTGTTCCACCTTTTTCTTCTTTCTTCATAGTTAGCACATATGGTATTCCCGGAAAACGTATCTGATACTCTCCATCAGGGCAGTTCTGTTCATGCTTGTGCATAAACCACTCGAAAACAGCCTTGATTGCCATTTTGGTAACGTCTTCCTTTTTTCCTACCCATTTATCATTTTTCAGATTGCCATAGTAAATAGTATCTGTGATAGGGCTGACACCCATTGCCTTAGCCATCTAATCCGCCTCCCCGTAGCGGAACCTTTTTATAAAATCATCCGCATCAATCAATCGCATCGTTTATCCTCCTCCGGTTTCTTGCATCTTTCAAATTCGATAACCCACACCCACGGATTAGCGCCCCAACCGAAGCGGTCAATGTCGGATTTCTTAATGGTTTTATTCCAAACCTCAAAGGCAAATGTATCTCTATATTTGGGATAACCGCCACTGTCCGGGTCATAGTATGTAGGCGACCACCAACTCATGGCCCATTCTTCGTTTATTCCCTCTGCCTTTGCTCCGTCCTCTGTGATTTCCTGCAACCGCTCCACCCGTACATCCGTAACCTTCAGCCAGATTCGTGCGGCTTCTTTTGGCATGTGGATGGATGGGTGCCACCTTGCATCTCCATATATTTCATCTGTTGCCCGGTACATATAACAGCCATAGCTTTTATTCAAGACGTTCTGTTGTGGTTCTTGGTAACAATTTCCATGTTCGTCTCCCTCGCAACAACAACAATCAAAATGTTCCCATGTTTCCCGTACATACAAGATATCGCCTGGACAGATAGGACAGGTTCTCTCCGCTGTACTTAACTGTTCCATCTGTTCCTTATCAGCAAAGTTATGTACTGCATAAGTTCTCTTGTCGGCATTGTAAAATTCCATATCCGGTACGGTATACTCATTTGCATCTTTGCATATCCGCCGGGTGCAAGTCTTTCTTCCGTCCAGAATTGCCCGAACCATTTCTGTATTGAATAAAATCGGTTTAATTGTCATCTGTTCCACCTCTCTTTATCTTCCTGCTGCAATAAGGGCAATACTTATAGCCGTTTTCTTCTGGCGTGCCCTCAAATATCAACTGCCGGTTTTCACACTCTGTTACATAAAGGTTTGATTCCGAATCTTCAAGTTTCCACTCGCATGACTGTTCTGTGACATACTTGCCTTTCACAATCTTGAATGCCCTAATTAGGTATGGGGCTTTGTTCCAATTTTCCCCATAGTACTTTTTAAATTCCTTTTCCAACTGCTCCACAACCTTGTCCGGGTCATAGGCGGTCGGCTGGGCATCTATAACAGAAGCAACGCGTAAAAAGTCTAAGCAATCCATATCTTCGTTCTTTGAAATTGCTTTTTCTAAATCCGCTTTTAATTTATCCGCATCAATCAATCTTCCCATCTTCATCACTCCAATCAATGTGCTGTCCACAGTACTTGCAATACAATTCATCGTCCCACACATGGAATATATGTTGATTGCAATTAGGACATTTATAACATTTTTGCAACTGGCAACCATCAGAAATATGTTTTCCGTTATTCACAAATCTTGTATCTACAAATTCCGGTCTCTTTTCTGTCTGTTTCTCCACAGCTTCACGACATTCCTCCATCGTGCCGATCTGGTGGTACTGCTGCACCTCTTCCAGTGCCTTGATTGCCATTTCCAAATCTTTCATTCCACATTCCCCGGATACCTGTCCCACCGTATGCATTCGATACTTAATTCTTTTACATGCTTCATTCTCCGTCATGGCTACTCTCCTTAACTCCATTTAAAATCCTCACAAGGTCTCATTCTCCGCTGATTCTTACCTCTTTTATTGCATATTCCCCAACCACCGTAATGACAATCTTCACAAGTAATCGGATATTGATTTAATTTTTCCTCAATACATTTCTTGCACTGGTAAGAATTTTGATTATACTCATACCGACAATTACGATTTTTGCGTTTGCATGTCGCCATATTACTCCTCCAACAGTTCCGGATTGTCAAATACATTCCCAATCACTGAACATTCATCACCTAAAACTTCATAGCTTTCAGCAGATAATCTGTTTGTCACTTGAAAGGAAATTGTTTCATCATCCCATACGACTTTACCGATGCAATCTGCTTCTGCCAGTCCGCTTTCTGTACTGTATGAATCCCAGTAAGCAACAATGTCATTCTCCCAAATCAGATTACCGTTCTTGTCTTTCAGTCCGGTGCACTGGCAGATGGTTTTCACTTGAATATATAAATCATGCGGTATTCCAGTGATGGCATCCCATATCACCCATTCCCCGTTGCCTGCCCGCTTGCCACGGAATAAATATCTATCTTGCATCTTCATTCCTCGCTTTCTTTCTGTAACCATGACAGCGTACAATCTTTACAATCATGGTTAAAATCGCATACCTTGTCACTTTTTAATAAATTCCGCAGGACACATAATAGTGCCATCGCCAACTCTTCGTCCGTCATGCTCCTGATCCGGTCTGCGTTGATCATAGGTGCGTAGTGCTCGCAATCTCTTTCTATGTCCTCATGCGGACAGTCGTTGATTTTCTCACACCATGAGTACGCATCAAACCCATTATCCTTTGTTTCTAAATTCTTGCAGTTATTACATCTCGCCATCTTCTACCTCACTTTCCCTGTACGTCTCCGGCAGTGGCATCCAAGATACAATATCAATGTCCTCGTCAACCAAATCAATGTTATAACGTTCTCCGTATTCTTTGAGATAATCAACGCAAACACTTGACCACCAGTACCACTTTCCGTTGCAATAAACAGCAGTATCAACAAATGGAACATCCTTTATGTCTTCGTAATACGGTTCCGGGTTTCTGTTTATCCATGTTACATTAACTGGTACAAGTTCTTCCGGCAGTCTCTCGCTTACCGGAATCCACACCGGCTGATTCTGCAAGGCGATGATTGCTAGCTGTAATGCATCACATCTTTTATCAGCATCAAGTGTGCAAAGGATATTTGCCGTATCACAACACTGACTATGGATATCATTTAATAATTTGATAGCTTCTTCTCTCTTCATTCCGCACCTTCCATTTCTGCTAGCTTGGCTTCGGCTTCCTCTCCTGTGAGGAATACCGTTTTACCAAAATCGCATTCTCTAAAATATGCTCCTATAAAATGATTTGTTACCTTAGAGTAAATTCTATATTGTTCTCCGCTTTCATAGAATGATACACTAGAAACATAAGCTTCATAGACTTCGTCTTTCATGTTCTCATCATATTCAATATCATCAAACACATTAAATGGAGAAGTGATTACATAAACGGTATCTCCCACCTTGCACGGCAACCGCAGGAGCAATCCCTGCTCCTCGGCATCCTCAATATCTTTTAATTTGAAATATACTTCCAGCCAGTACTCTGCATTATTTACAAGTGTTGGTATTTCTTTGTCACTATTCGTCAGTCTCTCCATCTCTTCTCCTTTCCGCAATCCTCGGCTTGATCTCCATCACTGGATAGCTGCAGTCATACGGCTTCGTGCGTCCGATTCTAATAGCATCAGCAACCGGATGTGTAGCCATGTAGAGTAAATCACCGTTCTGAAAGTTTCATGTTCCCTCTCTCATACAGCTACGCTCCTTTTTCCGTATGTACTTGCGATTCTGTATACATTGCAAATTTCTCTGTAATATTTTTCTTGTGCATGGATATGAGCATCCACACGGTCAAGTTCCGTCTCGCACCACTTTGCAAATTCTTCTGTGGACAATGGTGTCTCTGAAACATCGAATTTCTCTCTGTTGTCAATCACAAAACGCACCATGTCAACCGGGATGTGGTTCAAATCCGCAAGAATCTGAATCTGTTTGTCCTTGTCCTCTGCTTTTTCATAGTTCGCCAACAGTTCATATCCTGTCATCTGCATTTATATCACCTCTTATCAAGTTTGATTTCTTTGTCGTAACAACTCTTTTTCGGATTTCCCTCTACTGGGGAAACCATCTTTTTAGGGTCTGTAGTGTATGATCCGTTTAGTTTCACACCTATTTTGCTTTTTTCGTCCATATAGCATGACGGCTTGTAACGATCCGGTGGAATGTAGTTGTGAATGCGCCAGTGTTTTACAAGCATAACACCACTATCGAAAGATAAAAGGAATCTATTGTCTATCAAGGATTTCAAATCATCTTCTGAAGCACCGCACATCCTTATGATTTTCCGTGTGTTGTTTACAAATCCGTCATCATCAGCGTTCATACAGATATGGAAATAAAGCATTTGAGCCGTAGCAGGAATATCCAAAAAAGCATCACTCTCAATTATTTTTGCGCTGAACATTCTTTTTTCTGCCATTTAGAACTCCTTACTCAAAAATAGGCTTCTCAATATAGATCCCGGTGTTTTCCACCAGTTCTCTCCACAAGTCCATGAAATCCTTTCCGTTGCACTTGTCTCCGGCTTTGTCCATGTGGTCAGAAAACTTATCCTTGAAATTCGTCAGCTTCTTCTTACCAAATCCATCTTCCATAAGAATTACCATTCCATATAGGATGTACCTTGTGGACAACTCATTGATAATGTTGTTACATCTGACCTGTTCCCGGATGCATTTCTGCGCTACAACCGACTTGTAATGTGGATAATCAGCTTCGGTAAATTCCTTATACTCAATCGTCCAGTCAGCAAAATCGTTAAGCCTATTCTGTAACTCCGTATAAGGCTCATTCTCGTACTTTTCGTTGTACTCGGTAAATTTACCACAGAAGTCGGAAAGTTTCGTCTGTGAGTACTTGTAGTCTTTCCACAAGGTATAACAGAACAGTGTCAGTATCCCAGTGAATGGACTTCTTTCTGCTGATTGTCTCAAAAGTTCTGTCTGCCGCATGATTTTCAAAATTTCCTGCGGATTGTCATATCGTTTTGGCATTTTATGTATCACCTCCAAGTTCTGTGATGCTTGAACTCTACAAAGAAAATTTCATTTTATCAAATTTTTCAATTTGTTTTTTTAATGATTCAATTTTCTTTATTCTCATTACTTCTGCCCTTAAAACTGCGTCTTCCTTCTTTTTGTGCCAATCATTTCCGTGAAAAGTTCCATATTTTTTAGAACTTATCATATCTTCGGAAATATTTGAACAAATCTCTGCATCGTCAGTTTCTATGATTCCAGTACTAAGTGCATATTTTGTAATATATACTTTCATATTATTCACCGTCCTTTTCTCCATGCAAAAGTTCCATAAACCGAACAAATTGTCTTTGCGACACGGAATTGTTCTGCTTCTCAGGCTTCAAACTGATGACCAGATGCTTGTCAGCAATGTTCGACAGTTCCCTTGCAAGGTTGATTCTGCCTTGTGCCAGTCCATCACGGTAACCTTTTCCCGGTCGGTACTCTGCGATCTGCTTCTTTCCATCACCTTGACCACCGGCTGTCTTGTTGCGAAGTTGGTAACCCTTGTCCGCATAACACTTAATCCAGTACTGTTCCCACTTATCTAATTCTTCTACCGTATAGTGCATAAAGCCGATTTTCCAACCGTATATATTTTCCGAAGAATATAATCCGTGGCTCTTCATGGATAAATCAATGTGTTGGTATCCGTTAAGATGCCCTGCCAGTCTTTGGAGTAGGTGTACCGCCTGCCCCACATACGCAAAACGGAATCCATCCTCGTCTGTTCTTGTCAGAAAGTAAATTCCACTTCCATCGTCCACGTGTGGATTGACCGCCAGTATTCTTTCACGATTCTTAGTTTCAATAGCTTTCGCTTTCTGGATGTTCTTCCAGTTACTCAAAATGGGCACTCCTTTCCATTCCGTAAAATCCATTCCTTGCCTGCTGCCGCATAGTCCACATTCGCCATAGGAGCAATCTTTTTTACCTCTGCGACACATTCATCAGCATCGGTTGTATCACCGCCCAAATGACACAATATGACGTTTTGCAAGGCATCTGACTTGTTCGCTTCGACAATTCCTTTGCAAGTATCCAGTTCGCAGTGACCTTTGACCTTGTGAACGTAATTAGGTGCATCCATGTCAACATATTTCTTCTGATAATTACACTCGATCAAAAAACAATCTATCTCCTGTTTGCGGAAATTATATGGAATGTATTCAAAGTCCGTGGCATAAATAATTCTCTGTGAATACGGCAAAGGTGTCTTAATATAAAATCCGTTGTTCCAACAACCATTGTGCGGAACATCAAACGCCTGTATGTCGAAATCACCTAAAGTAAAGTGCATTGTCTCTACTTTTCCGCTTTCATACGGTGCTACAACTCTGATTCCCATTCTCCGCAAATCTTCAATACTCTTGCTATGGTCTCCTAACCATGCTCATGTGAAACTATGCAACCAACAATATTTTTTACATTCCAGTCACACATACGCTTTATATCCATGATTCCCATTCCTGCGTCAATCAGAAGTGTTTCATTCTCCGTCATGAGTGCGTATGAGTTGCCTGAACTGCCTGAACCGCAACATTTCAATTTGAGCATTTCATCACCTCACTTTCTTGTGGTTGGGCACTTTATACACAAAGCAATATAATATCGTGTCATATTTTATACTGTAATATTCTATGTTGTTCAAGGTTATATTGATGTGCGGTTTGCACCGCCTATAAAGTACCCAACCTGTATTTATTTTTTACTTAATGCCCTCTACATGGTATCTGCCGTAGCCACTACTTCTTCCACTTCCGATTCCATTTCCGAATCCTGCAAGATTTATGATGTTTACAATTTGTTCAATGGAGTATGCGTTCTCGGTGTACTGAATTGTAAAAGTAGCTTTCCAACCGCTAAATCTGTTCAGTCGCACAAGAACTGGACTTCCTTTTTTAGGTGACATCAACTTCTCGTCAATGTGATGTTCTGCAAACTGGATAGGGACTAAATCTCCCTTTGCAATGATATTTACTCCTGCATTGAATTTCGTAGCATATGTATCAATCTTGTTCTGCGTGACAGCCTGTCCGAAAGATTTTTTCAATCCAAAACCAGTAATACATGGTGCATTTTCCTTTAATGCCTTTACAAGTCCTTCCTCTGAAAAATCGGTAGGTTTTCCATTGTACCAGTGCATAGCAGTGATAATAGATTCCCATGGGTTAGGCTTCGCTGTGTCCTTTGCCTTGTCCTTGCGCTTGTCAATCAAATCTCTTGCATTTACATCATTCATCTTGTTCAGAATCAAATCTCCGTCACCTGCAATAGTGATTTCTGCGGTTTTGATGTTGAGTGGTCTAATTTCAATAACTTCCGTATTTGCCATGATATAATCTCCTTTTCTATTCTTTTGTGTGCTTACCGCTTTGTAAGTGGCATAAACAATAATTTTTGTAGTGTTCTGTTTTGTATTGTAATGTCTTGTTCTGTACTGTCTTGTAATGTGTTTTTCTTTGCTTTTGTGGCTTATGCCACCTATAAAACGGTAAGCAGTTACTGATAGCACTTTGTAAGCGATATGATGTTCTATGCTATAATTTAATTTGCTTTCCTATAATGTCCTGTTTAATTCTTATTTTTGGCGGTATCATACCGCCTATAAAATGCTATCAGTTTGTGCCTATAATCAAGTGCTTAACAAGTGAGATAAAATGTCCTATGATTTGCTTTATTTTCCTTTTTCATTTTGTCCTGTTTTCTCGATATTTTATAAAAAGCTGTTATATAATAGGTGTTTATCCCACCTATAAAGCACTTGAATATAGGTTGTTTTGTCTTTTCCTGTCTTGATTTATCCAGTTATGTTCTGTTTGATGCTTATATATATCTAAGCAGTGATTAAATCTATCTGTTCAAATACCGATTCAAGTTCAGAAAGTGTATTGTATTTCTTTCTGAAACTTTCCAGTTCCGACAACGCTCTTTTCAGCAAATCATCGTATTCATCATGGTTCGTCAAAAAAGTTCTTGTCGGCTGATACACCGTGTCAGATGTTCTGCTTAATACTCTGACGGGTGGCACATCTTCGCTTTTGGGAGCAATGTAAAGCATTCTGATAATATTTCCTGCCTGCGTGATTCTGTATCTTTCTGCTGCCACATCGTTATCCCATTCAAAACATTTATGTAATTCAGATTCCTTGTCCCTTGCTCTTTCAAGTAAAGAACTAGGTGTGATGTTCTCCAAGGAAATAATTTCTGAATAGCATTTGTTCGCATCAGCTTTGAAAATGCCGTTCACTTTCCATTTAACAGTATCTTCCATGTCCTCAATTCTCCCTACTTAAAGCAATCCGGTGTCTCTGCGCTGGCAATGTCCGTCTCTGCGGTCTGCGGTACTTCCTCAAATGTTGCGTCAGGAAACTCGATAGTGTTTGCATTTGCCTGTACCTCTTCTGCCACAACTTTTTCCACATCAAGTTTCACATCGGAAACATCAGGAAATTCTTCCTGCGCATACAAACCTTGGAATTTATCCGGAAAAGCTTCTCTTAATGCCTGTACAACAGCAACTTTTCTTATCATTGTTGCAGGCTTTTTGGACCATTGACCGTTGATTGTTCCATCTTTTTTTCTTCCAACATATTCATCGAAAGATACTGACTGGTACTCCGGTGTCTCTCTTCCTTTGATAAACACTTTAGCCCAACCTCCTACAATAGATTCGTCCTTAAGGACAAAAGATCCTTCTCTTTCTTCAACGGAACCATCTTTCTTCTGAACAATAATTCCTGCTTTTTTTCCTGCATAATTTGGATTTGCATCGGCTCTTTTTGTAAAAACATCTTTTCCGGTAACAATCGTAGCAGGATCATTGTTTCCAAACTTAATGAGGTATGCTTCTTTCAAAAAAGGATTAAGATGCTGATATCTGCAAAGAGACATAAACATCATTACTTCCTGATCCGATACGTTTCCACCACCGCTTACAAGGTACTTTCTTACCGTTGTTGGGGAAATTTTTACAATTTCCCCATTTGATTCGTATTCCACAATTCCTGTGTTTTCCTGCTTCTTTTCGTCTGCCATGTTTCTACCTACCTTTCTACCTTTTTGATGCCGTCAATGTTAATGATAAATACCTGGCTTGTCTTTGGATTCTGAATAAGTGCAAGAGTTTTCCACTTATCGTCATCGTGTTGCGAAATGTTCAAAACCTTTGCAACCATTCCATTTTCAACAGAAACTCCATTAACAAAATTTTGTCTATAACTTCCAAGACCGCTCCATGTATAGTATGTTGAATAGCATTTACCGCTATGTGTTACCTCTACCATGTCACCGACACGGATTTCGCTGTCATCATCTTCCTGCGATTTTTCTTCCGGTTTGTAGTTTTCAAGGACAACGTACTCTTTGTGCCATAAACCAACATTTTCCTCAGATTTTTTGCAAATACATCCTGATGTCGTAACGCAATTTACTTTGAAAATATCTCCGTTTTTATAAGGAATCAAACAAGGCATCGCATAAACAACCTTGATGTACTCACCGACTTTAGCTTTTCTCTTAACCTCCCGGACACCGTTATCAGGCTTCGCATCTTCGCCCATCAGCCGATTAAAAGCCAACTTTGCACCAGTACGGAAATCAAATTCATCAGCCGGATTGCAGTTTGCTTCTGCTTTCTCGCCAATGGACTTGTCCAGCGCAACTACTTTGTTGTCATTGCGGTAGATTACTATGGTTTCATTCTGAGTTTTAACTAAATCAAGCGCATCTTCTGCGTGATTCCATCCGTGCCCTTCTTTGGCGAATCCATTGCAATCATGACCGCCTACAAATTCGTCAAACTCAACCGAGCAGTAATTATCCGTCAATAGTTCTTTGACTGTTCCGCATTTCCCCACAGTTCTTCTGTTGAGTGTAACAATATCCTTTTTTACTTTTACTCTGTCTCCAACCTTAAATTTACGTTTTACCATCTTATTCTTCCTCACTTTCCGGCTCATTCATAAATCCACTTGCAACTCCCTGATGCACTGTCACATCAGCCTTGTAAATCTCCTTGATGCTTCTAGGCATCACATGGAATGTCACATCCGTATCAGCAATCTTACCTTTGAATTTCAATGCTCCACGGTCTGAAAGTCCCAGGTACACACCCACGCAACACTTGTCATCAAAATTGAATATAACGGTGTCACCGGCATTAATTATTTCTCCGCTTGTTGTCAAAACGGAAATGACGGTCTCTTTCTTAATCTGCATTCTCCGCATCTCCTTTCTTTATCTCGTCACAAAATATCTTGGCAGAAATTTTCGCTCCAAAAAGAGAAAAAATAATACTCATGCCAAGATTCTTCGTAATAATAGAATCAAACGGCTCTTCTGCCATTGTTTTTGCAATTATATTGCACATTTCATCAGCAGAAATCTCAACTTTTTTATCCATATCATAATCATCATTAGGCATTAGGTACTTCCTCCACTTTCAAAACCGCATCATCACTTCTTCGGAACATAATCAACTGACTGTCAACATCAGGAATCTTCCAAGGGTCAAGGCTTTCGGTATCGTCAACCATGATAGGCAATTCCACACCAAACCGCTTCTGAAACGCATTGCAAATGTCAATCTCCGTCAGAATCCTTGCTCCGTGGTTCATGTTACGGCTGTAAGGCTCTCCACGGTATGTAAAGTCACAGCATTCTTCCGTGTCACCATTCACAAGAGGTCTGAACATACGAACTGTGCAGAAAGAAAGATACTTGTTCACATCAGCTTCCAACAGTTCGTTCTTCTTCCGGCTGAATTTCTTTAACAGGTCAAGCTGTGCCTGCACATCCGTGATCTTCTGTGCAATATTCTTGCGCTCCTGTTCCAGTTCTGTGATACGCTTATCCACACTCTCGTTAATGCTTACACTCGCCAAAGACTTATCAACCACAGAAATATCATTGCGGATTTGCTCTTCATCACCTTTTAACTGGATTCTAAGAAGATTCATGTCAGTGAATTTGTTCATGGAAGCTTCTTTCTCTGCAATCTGTGACTGGACAGCTTTGTATTCTTCTGTGTTGGAAATATCCACGCTTGCCGGAATGGAATTTAAGGCATTATCAGCAATGGCAACCTCTTTTTCCAACCGCTCCACTTCATACTCGGTCTTTTTCAACTCCTCACGCTTATGCTCCAGTTCTGCCTGATCCGCTTTGATATGGTTAGCACAGGAAGAACCCTCTTTAGTAATCAGTTCCAGTTCATGTGCCTTATGCGTATCAAACTCCGTTCTTAGCTGCTCTTTCTTTTCTTCCGGATATTCCTGTCCACAATAGGAGCAAATCAGAGAGTTTTCATCAAATTTAAGGCTTTTATTCAAATCCCAACTCTTCTTCAATTCCTGTCTCTTCTGTTCAAACTGTGCGATGCGCTTTTCCAGTTCCGTGATCTCTTCGCGAATGGTATCTGCCTTAAGCAACTCTTTCTGATGCTCATTCTGAATCTGATTCAGTGTTGTGCGCTTATCTCTTCTGTCCGCATCCAGTTTTTCATTTGCTTTCTGCTGTAATGCGCTCAACTGACCTTTTAACTCAATGATTCCATCAGACAGCTTATCGTAGGAAATCATGCTGTTCTGCGTATCTGTCTGCTGCTTAATGTTCTCTGACAGCTTATCCATTAAAGCTTTCTTTTTCAGTTCCAAATCCGCAAGGTCAATATCCACTCTCTGACGGCTTACCTCGTCAATTCGGCTTGGAATTTCATCCAGTAAATCCTGCAAACCTTTGGTTCCATTTCTTCCCCTTGTGCCGTATAACTGCGTATTGCAACGCTTTTTCAGTTCATCAACCGTTCCATCCTGCAGAACAGTCCTTAATGCTTCAAACTCCGGAAACTGATTGCAAATGTCATCATTACTGTGCTGACCAAACATATCAGCAAGAATGGCTCTCTGATCCGTGCCACCTTTCAGCAGAAGTGTCATGGCATTGATACAAAGTGAAAACTTATCTTTTCCGCATACACTCTCTTCCAAAAATGCTTCAAAATCTGCTGCCTTTTTTGGAATATCATTCACATAGTAATCCGTGACATTTCCGGTAAACTCGCCTTTCTTATTGAAGTTCTGACGGCATACTTTTTTCAGAACCTTGTCTGTACCGTCAATCTCCACGGTAACTTCTGCGGTAATATCTCCGTCGATGTCATTGCCGTCCTTATCGTGCGGTCTGATTCCGGTGATCTCTCTGCCGTTCTCGTCACGGCATCCAAAAATATACTGAATTGCTCTTTTGATCGTGGACTTACCTGTTTCATTTACACCGGAAACCTCTGTCCGGTCGTATAAATCAGTGTCCACTACGTTAGAACCATAGAATTTGCAGAAATTCTGCAAAAAGGTGTGTTTAATCCTCATTTTTCCTATCCTCCCAAAGATATAAATACAGTGAATTAACAAACATATAGATTGAGACCGGCTTGTCTGTCTCATTGATCTCCTTGTATAGCTCTGTGCTTGGGTTCATCTTATCAACAACCCACTTGATCGCCCGGTACACGCTTTCCTTGGTTGTGCTGTGTTCCTCTCCGATAATCCGGTAGATTTCAGAAAGTCTTCTGTTCCGGTTCTCAAACATCAGCGTTTCAACCTCGATGATGTACTGGAATCCCGGCAAGTACTGTTTCAGCCCCAGTTCTACCAAGATTTTTCTTATCTTCCTTTCCATTTCCTCACTCCTCCGGCTTTCAGTCTTCTGTTACGTGGATCATGTTGTCCTCTTCGCTGATATACAAGATTCCTGCATCTAACAGTCTTGCAATCAGAATCTCATTCGCACGGACGATGGGGATAATCTGTCGCTTCTGCATAAAAATACTCCTTTCTTAACCATTTTTTCTTCCCGGTATTGCGGTTTACAATTCTGTAATAGAATGCTGTTTCACGGTCAACTTCCCATTCTTTCGGACTGTAAAATATCTTTCCGATGCACCCTTTGACGGTAAACCGCTTTTTGGCACTCATACGGTGTCCTCCGCAAGTTTTCCTTGATTCCACCATGAGAAATCACAAACGCTGTCCCTTGAAAAAGAAGTAGCACCATTAGTCCATGTAAATATTTCCCCACCTTCAAATTTTGCAAAATATCTAGGTTTCCAAGGGTCACTATCGGAATCTCTTACGTACACTTTCGTGTCCACAGGCACTTTCGACCAGTCAACAGGTGGTTCAACATATTCCTGCTCTGCCCATTCTTTGAACCTTTCCCTGCATCTGCTTTTATCACTCCATGCGCAATCGGAACAAAGTATTACATTGCAATCACATAACTTTCCTTCTTTGTCCACAGCTATCTCTATACTATCAAGTGCCATGTCAATAATCTGTTCCGCATACTTCTCTCTGTTCGTCATTTTCCATTCATCCTTTCCAGTTCTGCGCTCCTGGTTAATATCCAGTCTGCGTAATCACTTAATTCTGTCTTTGTAGCTGCGTTATTCTCTCCGTGGTAAACCATGAGGACAATTCCTACATCACAGTACTTTTCAAACAATTCCGACAAGTAGTCGGCTCCCACATGGATATTGCCGTCCACGGAGTAGATGTCCGTCACTCCCAAACGCTCCATGCGGTCTTTATGCCATCTGTCTGAAATCTGCATCAGACCTTTGCAGCCACCACTTTCCACATCCGGTCTGCCGGAAGATTCTTTCTCGATCATTGCCATGAGCAGTTCCGGGCAGATGCCGTATTCCTCACCGTACTTTACACACGATTCCTGCGCTTCCTCGGATATAAAACTGCCGGATGGCTGTGCCGTGGAAGTAAATGTGATGGAGAATGCTATTATAATAGGAAGAAACAGCTTTAATGTTGTTATAATCTTTAATATTCTTTTGTCTCTATATAACATAGAGTAGAATCACCCCCGTGAATATTCCTAATAACCAAAAGAAAACCATAAGGACAACCTCAACTATTTTTCTCATACGCAATACCTCATAGCATATCTCCTTACGATATTCTCAAAGATTACTCTCAGTCTTACATTGTCAAAAATAACCGCAATCTTTGTAGTTCCCTCTTTGATAGCTGTTTTCGTGTTGCCGGCATCTTCCATACGCTTGATTTTATTGCTCTGAAGCCTTGATAAAACACAATGTGCTTCGTTTTCCAGTTCACCGTACATCTGATTGTAAAGTGTCTGATAGTCGATACCGCTCTTTGCGGAAATATTGCGTACCTTTGCATTGATGTCTGCTTTCCAGTCTCCGATAGGCTCTGTGAAAATTTCTTTCATGTTGGTGACTGTACTTTCCAACTTCTGAACCTGTTCAGCTTGTTTCTTCTGTTCCAGCTCCTGTCTCGCCATACTTTCAGCCATTTGCATAACCATCTGCATCTGTGGAGAAAGTTGTGACCGATTTATTACTTCCTGTTTCGCCCTGTCCTCTATGGTGATAAAATACTGTCTTGCTTCTTTGCCCCTTGCAGAATGGCTTTCCATTGACAGATGTTTTGCAAAGTCGGTAGTTAGTCTGTAATCCTTGCAATTATTACCGTTCGACACGATGTCGAACCCCCACCAATCCTTGTTTTCCTCGTAAAATTCGTTTGCTTCAATGTTTGCTTTCGCCCATCTTGCAAACTGGCCTTGCGCAAGTTCTAAGAACTCATACAATGCTCTTGCGGTAGTCATTCCGTTTTCATCAACACCCAGCGCAATCTCAATGGGTGTTTTCATGTTTGATGTTTGTAATTCGTTCATTGTTCTCCTTTCTGTGGTATACTCTCCTATAAGGAGGTGATAGTTTGGTATACAATGGTTTTTGCGATAAGCAAAATAAAAATTACTCTGTTGAATTTTCTTCCATAAATGCAACCTCTAAAGAGGATTTAAGTAGAAAAACCATAAATGGAAGATTGAATTGTATTTATGCAGGTTTGACTGGATGTTGCGACCATCCTAACCAATGCTCAATTCTCAAAAACATCAACAAGTAATGGAATGGCTCTCTGAAATATGGGAGCCTATTCTTTCGAAAAGCTGATAGGAATTTCTCTGCTCCTAAGCTTTATGCTTTCGATTTCTCCTAACCCATCCTGCATAATCCGCAACACTCTCATATCCGTTGCAATATTAAGTGCATTAAGGTCAAGTGTCAGAGTAGGAATATCATCCCCAACCCCTTGTTTCAGTGTGAAGCTTCTCACACCGTTAATTTTGTGACCGTCAATGAGTACTTCCGTAAAAACTCCCTCTTCACCGTCACACTGGTGAATCTCAATTTTTGATGTTTTCACTCTTCTCACCTCTCTCGGCAAATTCCTCCGCCATTTTTTCTTTTTCACTCATTCAATTAACTCCCTATTTGTGGTATACTCTCCTTATTCTGATATAAGGAGGTGAATTACATTGGATTCCAAAGAATACGCATCCGCTTACGCTATTGCTAAAATCTGTGGATATACCGGAAATTTTGATGATTTTAAGAACCTGTACGACCAATACTATTCAGAAATCATCAATTCTTTGCCGGAAGAAAAACCGGATCAGGCAAAATGTGAAGCAGCTATCAATCCAATGCGCAATATAAGAACTATTTTTTAACTGCCAGTAGTGCCATTGAGAGAGAATCGAGGATTTTACACTGTTGCTGTATTTCTTCGATTCTCTTCTCACCGCCACAACAATCTTCTGCAATCAGAAGTGCCATACACTCTACGCTGTCGGACAAATTCATGCTATTACCTCCAGCTTCATATCCATATGACTTTTTCATGCTTTTCTCCTTTCAAAAGTTAAATGTTTTGAACTTCCGTGTTAAAAAAATATTCTTGTATGTCGTTCTCGGTCAAATCAAGAAGTCTAATTGCTGTAAGAATTTCCTGCTGTTTCCACGGACGTTTTCCATTCATTTTCAGAGAAAGTGTACGTTCTGAGCACCCTAATGCTTCTGCAAAATTTGATTGATTAGAGTACTTTTCCACTATTCTTCCTTTTAATTTTCTGTAGTTAAAAGCCATTGTTCAACCTCCTTTCAAGTTCAAATCTTTTAACTATTTGTATACTACCACTGCTTGCGGTGTATGTCAACCTAAAATTCAAATATTTTAACTTTTTAAGTTTTAAGTATTGAACTTTTGTTCAAATAATGTTATATTCTTATTTGAAAGGAGGGATATAAAATGAAAAGGTTTACTACCTCGCAAAGACTTCGGCAGATAATGGAAGAAAGGAATTTAAAACAAGTAGATATTCTTAATAAAGTGCTTCCGTATTGTGCAAAATTTGATGTTAAGATGAATAAATCAGACATCAGCCAATATGTTTCCGGGAAAGTAGAACCAAGCCAAGATAAACTGGTTATGCTTGGCATGGCTCTTGGTGTGACAGAAGCATGGTTAATGGGATTCGATGTTCCTTTTGAAAGAAAAGATTCTGCTGCGAAAGCTGAACAAGATTTCGATTTCTATTATAAATATTCATTACTAGATCAGAGAGATAAAGAAGTTGTAATGGATATGATAGAATCAATGTTGGTCAGAAAAAATAACGAGGTTTAACCCCATTTTGACAAAAATAGTTTTATGAATGTATGCAGGTATTCTAAAGTACCTGCATCATTTATTTTATTTATCATGTCTATTATTCTTTTTTTGTAATCTTCTTTCCCCATAGTACACCCCCCTTAATCTTTCCGCACTTGGTAGCGATACACCTTATTATAGAACATATGTTCTTAACAATCAATATATTTGACGCACGTTTTTTATTGTTGTAAAATATCAACAAAAGAGGACGGTGAAAACGCCAATAAGCACCGCCCTCGCCAGAACTTGAAGTCCCTTGAAACAAGGGATGTTACAAGTGTATCATGTGAAAGGGGGACAAAAAACATGATGAAAAAAGACCGAATCAAAGAAATATCGACACATCTATCAGTCAACCGTACTAATTATATGTTAAGTTTTCGTGGGAATCTCCATGAATTTCTCAATGAGCCGGACATGACGGTTTACAAGCTTGCTGATGAAGCTAATTTGCCTTATTCTACGCTTAATTCACTACTATACGGTAATTCCAACGACACGAAGCTATCGACCGCTGTTGCGCTTGCCAGAGCCTTTGGAATCAGTGTAGACGAACTGGTAGGTTGCGGAACTATGGAAGATAAGATGTTGGAATCTGTCAAGATATGCCGCAGTCTGCCGGAACACTCTCTGTACCTTATCCGTTACTTCATACGTCACCAAGCTAAAATCTATTTCAGTCTTGAAAAATCGCACAAGTATATTTCTGTCCTTAATCCACAACTTATGAATGGAATTATCGCAACCACAAATGCCGTGGAACCCATGTGCATAGAAAATTTGCCGGAAGACATAAAATCCAAGGCTTATATTGGTGTGAAAATTCCGTGCGACTACTATATGCCGTTTTATCTGCCGGGGGAAATTATTCTCCTTGCTGCGGATCGTGAGCCGCAAGACGGTGAACGATGTATTGTGACCAGTAATGGTGGGATTTATATTGTCGTGAAAACACATATAATTGAAGATGGTGTAAGAAAATGTAGATATGTTCCGCTTATGTCTCCAAACAGCATACTCCCGGAAAATCTTATTGATGACATGATAGGATATGTGGTTGGTTTCGTCAACAATGACGGTGACTGGGGAATCAGATAAATAGATTAAGAGCATGGCTTTTACACCATGCTCTTTTTTGTTGTTATTTCGCAAATATTTTTTATGACTGCTTCTGTAAATGGCAAGTTAATTGTGAGACCTACGTATAAATCCGCTGTAAAAGTATTAAATGATGGAACAGGTTCGCAATTTGATAAAATATATACTGTTCCTTCAGATGGTTGGTTTACAGCAAACTTATATAGCTCAAATGGCTATGGATGGGGACATGCATATGTAAACGGTATAGCTGTTGCATCATTTAGAGCTAACCCTATTGATGTTCAAAATTACGTTCAGTTTAAAACAATATTTTTTGCGCCTAAAGATTCTGTTATCAGAATACTTGGAGACAACGGTATGTGTGTGCAAATTGATAGGATCGACTAACTTATCGAAAAAGAAAATAATCGATATTATTACTTTTTATAAATAAGCATATCAATTGGTCCTATGTGGATGTCTTCTGAGTATGCATTATAAAAGGTCACCCTTTTGACATTTGCAAACTCACTCGGTGTAGCTTGAATAGCCAATGAATTATTCAAAGTATTAACACCGTAAACCCTATATCCATCAGGAATCTGTACGTCACAGTATGTATATGCATTTGCCGGTGCGGTGATATTAGGGCTGATGGATATAACTTGTAACTTGCCATTTACATCACTTAATCCCCCAGTGATAGTACCGTCACCAATAGTCGAAATATCGGTAGTTCCGATAAGGCCTATAAGTGATTTAAGGTTTTTTACAGCCAGTTTAATTTTTCCCAAAATAGATGATAACTTTTCTCCTGTCGTTAATTCCTCTAAATTTGTTGCTTCTTCAAATGCCACAGTCAAATTACTACCATCACCAGTTTTGGTCAAATAGTTTGTCAAATCTGTTTTGGGAATTGCATCTATTTTTTCATCAACAGTGGTTTTGTCATAATAATTTGTCAAATCAGAAACTTTTTTTGTAATGTATCCAGCATCATTTTCTAATTCGCTAACTTTTGTAGGTATACCTCCTGTTTGCTGTTTTGCCTGCTCCATATAATACTTTGCGTTATCTGTATCTTCTCCTTCTCTTGTTCCGGTTCCACCTACGGCATAAGATTCAGCCAATACAGATTTTGCATTTGCGGATTGCGCATAAGCAGATGCATTTGCGGATTCTACTCTAATATCTGCTAAATAATTAGGCTGAAGCATATCATCTGTTACTGATCCTGTTTTTATCGAAAAAGAATAAGTCTTATTCTTTCCAGTACCAGTCACGGATACAGCTATGGTTGCAGAATCTTCAAATGTTAATACCGGAACCATAGAACCAATATCAGCTGTAAACTGTGTTCCATCTTCTGTAGTCATGGTAATGATTCCGTCATCAGACATGGAAAAGCCAACAGGTATTTTTTCAATGTTAAGGTCAAAAATAATTTTTTCACCGTTGTATTTTGTAATAGTAATAACACCGGTTGTTTCGTCCATAGTCCAGTCTGCAATGTTTCCGTTTATTGAAGACTTGTCTACTTTTAAGGCATCCTGTGATATGATACGGTTGTCCAACGCATCAATAGCAGAATCCATCTGATTAAGATGGTATGCATCTAAATCCGTGTTCTCACTGGGATAATCTTCCCAGTTAATTCTGGTATAAACCTTATTCATTGCCATCTGCGGTTACCTCGTTTTCCTCTTTCATAATCTGCATATCTGATAACTGTTTAGTCTCCGCATATACTTCATACAATACAAGCCTTTTCACCTCGATAGGCAACGGTGTTTGATTTAATACTGTCACAAGGTTGCTTTTTAATTTCTTAATCTCAAAATTTGCTGCCATATCAATTCTCCCTTACATAGATTTCTTTTCCTTGCTCTTCTGCATACGCATACAGATTTTTGCACAGTTCAGATACCTCATATCCGCTCTGTGCAACCACTGTATCCGACATGTCAATCAGTTGCTTCATAAACTCTTCAAAACCATCGCCATCTTCCGTGCTAAACAATGTTGCATTGATTTCCGTAAACGTGGAAATTCCAATGGTAAAAGCTATATATTGCTGAATTTCTTGCCTTTCTTCCATTACTTCTTTCATTGTTTTTCCAATAATCGTTTGAAGAATAAATATTTTTTTTACCATAATAAATCTCCTACGTCATAAGTGTGACAATTCCAGATGTTGCAGTGAGCAAACCTCCAAGTGATGAAACTCCTGTAATAAAATTAACATTATGTCCAGGATAATCAGCAACATTGGCTGTTTGTGTTACCAAAGATACATCTGATACGGTTCCATTTATATAATTTTTTGTGACACTTAATGTGGCACTTGTCAGTACTGTCTTACTGCCCAATATTTGAGAAGTTGTTGATATGTTTTTTACATATTGTGAATCATATGTTGCTCCATTTCCTACCACTAAAATTCCGCTTACACTTACCATTGAAGCATCAATAGTAAGATATTGTCCCAATCCTTTTATAGATCCTGTGCTTTGCAATAGTTCGTTATAAAATTTAATTTCACCTGATGATACTTCTGTGTAACTTCCGTCTTCCCCTATAGACTTAAAACTACCAGTCATTACTGCGTTTTTAGCTGTTATAGTTCCATCTGCTGATATGCTACAGTTATCTGCTTCCAATACAAAACGGTTTCCAGAAATACTTACCTGTCCACTTTCAACACTTAACTGAGAACTGACATCACCTTTTGATACTTTTAATTTGATTTGGTCTGCCTGCAAAGATATTGCCGCTGCCAATTCTACTTCTGTATCTGTTGCCCTTTTCGCTTCTGCTTCAATTTTTCCTGCATTTTGCGTAATTTTCGTATCCAATCCGCTCTCTACATCCTTGATCTCAGATCGTGTTTCCTCAACAGTACGTTCTAACTCATTTGTTTTTCCACGGAGTTGAATTATACTTTTGTTAATTCCATTTACCTGTTCACTGTACTTTGGAGATTTTCCGCTTGCTGATATGGTGTCTGTCGGTTGTTGGATTCCTTTGTATGTTCTGCTCAACACATAGCTTTCTATGATTTCTTTAGCCGTATATACATTGACTGCTTCTCCAAGGCTCAAACAAGGATTTCCTATTTTTTCACAGTTATAAGGTCTATATTTTACAACTTTAATAACCTCATACAGATTTCTTGCAACCGTTTCTAGGGCATCTGCACCCATTCCATAAACAAGGAAATTATCTTGCAAAATATAACTGTTGTCGTTCTCGGTAATCTCTGTATCCGGGTAAACTGCACCAATATCATTTTCTGATTGTCTTATCTGCACTTTTGTAACTTTTTGGCAAACAAAATCTTCATATTTAACTGATTTGTATTTTCCACCAGTAACCTTTTCTTTTTCAGAACCTTTTCTAGGGTATAATCCTTTCTGTGGATATAATCCTTTCTGTGGATATAAACCTGATATTATTTCTTTAAGGAAAACATATTCAAATTTTCCATCATGGTTAATGTGGCCAAAGCATCCATTTATTGAGCAGATTGCTTCCATGACCGTCTGGCCAGAAAGTTCGCTTGGTTTTATTGTTTCTGCCACTTCCATGCTGTCATTAGGTAATGTGGTTGCTACTTGTTCAACACCAAAATATGAAAAAAAACTGTCTCTGAACTGCTTTAAGGTCAGAGGAAATTTCAACCCGTTATACCAGGAAGATACTTCTGATTCTCCAATATCGTATATAACGTCATATGCCGTCACATTTCTGTAACGCTTATCATCTGTTGGTTTATCGGAAACGACACGGTATTTGCCGAAAATGAACGGTGTTTCAGTATGTCCATTAATCACAACAGAAACATTTATCTGTTTCCCAATCATGCTTGTGAACACGTTGGAAATTTTGAATTTCAGCTGTGATGCATTGCACTGTCCAAATGTAAGGTAATCATCATCACATAGTATTTCTTTTAATTCAAACTGTTCAAAATGGATTTCGCTGTTGGTGATTTTTACAGACTTATCATCTGTTTCAATCGTGATTTCCTTTTTGGATGCGCTTTTATTAAACAAATCCGCATAGGTATAGTTACTCATTCGCTACACCTCCGACAAATGAAAACTCTATCTGATTGTATTTAATCTCTCCGTCATAAGTTCCATAGATTGTAGGCTTTATATCAGCCATATATCCATATTGTGTGACATATTGACCTAAAAATGGAATGTATGCCGTGATATTACATCCCTGTTCCGTTGCATCAATAAAGTTTCTTCGTATCCCGGACAGTAACTCTTGCAAATCGTCATCCGTCAGCATCGCAGGGGTGGAAAAATCAACACTTAATGCTTTTAGCTCCACAGCATTTCTATGTACGTATCCATTTGCATCAGTCCACGGGTCTACATCTTGCATATTTACAGCCGGCTGATAACTTTCAGCGGCTATAAATCTTGACTGGTCAATAACGTAATCTCCAATTTTTAAAAGCCATCCTTGATATGCTGACATACGCTCACCGCCTTATTGCATAAAAATAGACAGCACCCATTCAGAGTGCTGTCTTTGTTAAAATACATATACATTCTTGTGTTTTTGGTTAAATTGCTCTTGACCGTATTGTCTTGCGGCAATTCCAATTTGATCTGTTGTTATTCCAAACTCTTTCTCAAGGATTCCTTGCAGTAGCTGATTATTCTGTTTCAGAAGTGCAATTTCCTGTTGTGCCGTGGAATTAATAGCATCTTTGATTCCAGTGATTTCAACTCCACCGGCAACCGCTGTTTTTCCACCTACTGTTCCGGCAATCTCCGGTATACCGTTCTCTCCTGCCATGAACATCGTATATCGGCTTGGAACGTAACCACCTTTTTCAAATGTAGGTATTCTTCCAACACTAATGTGTTGTATATTATTCGGAACTGCGTCACCAATTTTAGGTATTAACCTTGCTGCAGACATCAAACCATTAATAAGGTCTATGGCATTGTTTATCATGGTTTCTATTCCACTTATTACAAGGTTCAAAGGAGCTATTGCAACATTAGCTGCTGTTTTAAATGCTGTTCTAAACGCCGTTGGAATGTTTTCAAGCAATTTATTCCATTTTGTTGGTCCAAACTGCTCTGAAATTTTTTTCCACCAATTTGAAAATCCTGTTTGGTTCCACCATGTTGTAAAAGAAGTCCATTTTTCAGAAAGTGATGACTCTATAGTTTGACCCATTCCTTGCCACTTTTCCTTTGTGAACCAAGGAGATACATTTTCATTAAACCAGTTTCCAACAAGTGGTGCTATATTGATAAGTGCAGATGACAGACCAAAAGTATCTGACATATCTACTTTTGTATTTTTTATTTTATCAATTAGCCAATCAATTTTATCTCCAAAATCATCAAGAGTGCTATGTTTTGGAAGCAACATTGTTCCTGTCAAGAATCTATACAAATCATTATCTGTTATATCTTTGTATAAATCATCCCACGCAGTTTTTAATGTGGTAAAATCAGTATTTTTTAATGTATCAAAAAAACCATTTTCACCAAACCACGTAAAATTGTCGTAGTACTCTGCGTCTTCTGGGAACAATGCTTTCCCTAAAGATTTTCCTACATTAAATCCAATCTCCCAAGTAACAGCAGCTATTGCAATTGTCGGAACTATTCCTATACTTGATCCAAGTACTTTGGCTGATAACTTGTCCGATATTTTTCCCCATATGATATCTCCAACACCAGTAAACTTTAAAAGACCTATTGCTGTGATAATCGTGGTTTCAATCGGTGCAGCATCAAAACTTCCTTTCCACAAATCGATAGCCGCATCTATGGCAGTCTCTATGAAGTTTCCGGCAGATGTAAACACAGCAGTCCAGTCAATACCAGCAAGAAACTGTCCTATGTTTTGCCCAATCTGATACCAATCTACAGATGCAATAGCATCGGACATCCAGTTAAATATTCCTGTGACAATACCGGATAAATCTTGTCCTGCTTCGAAGAAATCACCATTGAATAAATCTTTGAACAACTTTTTCACAGGTTCAAGAAGTTTTTCTATCTTATCAGCCCATTCCATAGCTGTGTTCTGCATCTTGTCAAATGCTTCCTGCCATACTTTTTCGTACTCCGCAGTAGCATCCATGATTTCTTTGGTAAGGTCAATTCCTGCTCCACCAGCACCACTTCCGGAACCACTGGATTTTGGTATGGAAATAACTTTCAATTTATCAAATGCTCTGATTCCGCTTTGAGCATTTTTTGCGCTTGTGCCAACTTTATCCAGCGCATCTGCCGTATCTTCCAAATCTTCATTGTACCCGGATACACCTTGACCGAATGACGAAAAGTCAATCTTGATTCCCAGTAAATTTGCAACACTAACAAGCAGTCTCTTAATCGCAATTACGACACCGTTAATAACAGGAAGTACTTTCTGCAATACCGGAATAAACAACTGTCCCAGTACCATGCCGGCTTCTTTTACGTTGTTGGTAAACTGACGAATCATGTTACTTGGAGAATTGATTGTATTCGCCAAGTCTCCCCATGATACTTTGGACTGGTCTAAGATTGCCAGTAGACGCAACTGCTGTTTTTCTGCCTGTGACATTTCAGAGACAGCTTTTTCAATGCCGTATCTGTAAGCATAGGTCTGTAAGGTGGCATTCGTGATATCAATACCATACTTATACAGTGCTCTTGACTGACCGATTAAACCGGACTGTAAGTTTGTTGCAACTGTACTGTAATCCACGTTAAACAGAGAGGAAATATCCCCGGCAAGCATTGTCATAGACTTTGAAATTGCCGTAGTGACTTCTCCGGTCTGCCCTAAAGAGTTGGTAATAGATGCAAGTTGTGAAGCGTACTGCGTAATCTCCTGTAAATTCAGTCCCAGGTTCTTCATTCCGCTTTCAGAAATCAGCCCACCGTCTACATCTACTTTCAGACCGGACATTTTGCCAAGCAGTTCATTTACACGGTTTCCGAAACTCTGCGCATAATCTTCTGCATTGTCGTAACCGAATTTTTCAAAATCCTTGCCCCATTCCTTGCCGACTTTATTAAATGCTACCGTGTAGTAGTTAAATGCTTCGATATAGTCCGTAGTTCCCTCTATGGACTTCCACAGACTTTTAATTCCACGGATCACAAGGAAATATGTTGCGTAGAATCTGCCGAAAGCCGCAGCAAGGCTAAATGTGCTTTTCGTGGCTCTTCTTGCGCTTACCGTATAGGTGTTCAGATTACGTCCTAAAGAGTTTGCGGCTCTCCCGGATGCTGCACCGGTAGATGCCAGTCCTGCCAGTGCGTTTGTCATTCGGATAATGTTCTCACTGACATTTGGAACGGTTGAAAGAGTTGTAAATAACTGCTTCAAATTCTTTGCCAGTAAAGGAATGTTCGTGATTGCTCTGCCGGATGCCACACCACCAAGTCTTGAAATCGAAGATGCTATGCTCGCAATATCCCCTACTCCATCTACTTTAGTTCCTGCCATGTCAGCAGAAAAGGTCTTCAATGCAGATGAAATTCTGCTTAATCCGCTTGTATCTATTTTTCCCATTCTGTTAATGGAATTTGTCAATGTGGAAATATTCTTAATACCGCTTGTATTCATGGAACTGGCGGCATTTGCGATACTCTGTATGCTATTAGAAATGCTTGTCAGTTTGGATGTATCAATAGACAAGCTTCTCTGAAAATTCGTAAGGCTATTTGCCAACTTATCCAGTGCGTTACTTGCGTTATTCGCATCCGCTTTTATTTTAATCTGTAAAGAATCAATATCTGCCATACCGCACCGCCTTTACCGCAATAAAAAAGGAAGTGTCTGCCACTTCCAAGAAAAGAGCGGCAAGCTGTGACACCTACCGCTCCTAAAATTACTTTTTGAGATATGCCCTTGTAACCGCACCGATTTTTCCGTCCACTTTGATACCGACACTCTTTTGGAATGCTTTTACTGCATCAGAAGTGGTTTTTCCGAAATATCCGTCAATGTTCGTCTTACCTTTCGCATTTACAGACGGCATAAAGTCTTTCCTTACAAGTTCGTACTGCGCCCACTTGACATCATTTCCCTTCATCATTGCCATACGCTTGTAATAAAGAAGTCTTTCCGGCTCTGTATAAGGGTTTCTATGGCTTGTAGAATCCTCATATACGGCATCTAATTCCTTGTACCATACATTCATGTCTACATTGCCTACAATACCGCCTACACGACCTTTAGAAGTGTACTGCCAGCCTACCATGTTAGGTACTTGCGGCTGATACTTCACATTACACTTGCCGTTATTCTTGCCATACCGTGCAATCCACATGGGATAACTCACACCGCCATAAGGCTTAATGTATGTCTTGTAAAAACTTTCCCCAGTGTATACACCGAACTGTAATCCTGCATCGGTGATTACCTTGCCGTAAGCATTGATAATGGAAATAATATTTTTGCCAAGACCTTTCATAACGGCATCTTCAACATCAAGATATACTGTCACTTTTCTACCGTTAAGAATAGTAAGCACTCTTCTTGCATCAGATCGTGATTTTGCAACCGTTGTAATATATCCGTATTCATATACTCCGTGCACATGGACATTGTGCTCTTTACAACCTTTCCAGTTCTCTTCAAACTTCTTGTCCGGGTTCAAATCCTTACGGATGACTTTCAAAATAGCAAAATCAATACCGTTCTGTTTTACCGCCCACCAGTTAATCGTCCCCTGGTATGAGGACACATCAATTCCTGTTAAACTCATGTTTGTTTCTCCTTTTTGGGATGTGATAATTCAAAATTAGCCTGCATTGCCATAAGTCCTGCAAGGAACGCTTTCCTTTGCTTCTGAATTTCTTTTTCATTATTAGCAATGTCAGCACGTTCTATAATAGGCTTGTCAATATACTTTGATTGTGCTTTTCGACCGTTTAGGCAATGGTCTACGGCAACAGATGTTGCTGCTAGTCCATATTCTCCCCACCACATCCACATTTCTCTGTCTCTCTGCTTCATTTCTAGCTTGTACGCTTCTGCATAAGGCTCTAAATCCGCAGGGCAGGAAGAATCTATATCTTTTACTGTAAATCCGTATCCTTTTGTGCATAAAAGCCACATAGGACGTACTTCTTTACAGTATATTTCCCATGTTAGTTCTCTGACTTCTCCGGTGCTTTCTTGGAGTTCTTCTCCTGCTCCTGTTTCAGGAGCTTCGCTAAAAAACCGTTTTCAAGCAGTTCTCCTTGCACATCAGCAAATAATTTCTGAATGTCAGATTCTTCAGAATCGAAATAATCATCAAGCATGGAATAAACCTCGCTTAACTTTGCTTCTTTCTGCTCTTTGTTGTAAGGGTCGAAACCGTATTCATCAGAGTGGTATTTTTGTAAACCGACAAGAATCAGTTCCGGCAGTAACATGAGAATGTTATTCACGGATTCAATGCCGTCTTCCTGCTTTTCAAGGCTTGCCAGTTTCTTGATAATGTTGTTTTTTACGGTTGCTTCGTAACCGAATTTAATGTTCAGTTCCTTTTTTCCAAATTTTACTGTTAGCATATTTTATCCTTTCCCCAACATTTTGTTGGAAAGGAGCCGCCCGAAGACGGCTCTCTTTTTGCTAAATTAATGTTTCATCTACCGCTTCATCAAAGTCAGCCACGGCAGTGTTATTTGTTTCTGACTGACTTGCTATTCCCCCGTTGTCAGTGCAACGGTAGCATCCAATCCCTTGTATTCCTCAATGGTAAGATTCATTTCGATCGTCAGAAGTTCGTTCTGTCCGATTTCGGGTTGTGGAATCTGCTCGGGCGGCTGTGCAACAACGAAGAAAGATTTATCTTCTCCGGGAATAACGGTTTCAAACCACATTCTATTTCCACCAGTAAGAGCTTTATAGGCTGTGATAAGTGCAGTCCATTCAGCAACAGTCTCTGATGTAAAGTTGACTGTGACTGCAAAAGAACCGCCAGTATCTGCACGACCTTTTACATATCTGGTGATTGCATCTTCTAACGCAGAAGCATCAATCTGTTCCGGTTCAATGTTGATGCCGCCAATGGCATTAATTCTTGTAAGTTGCTTAAAACTTGTAGGTTTTGTTCCGGCGGTTGTCTCTGTACCATATCCGAAAGTAATACCTAAAGTAGAAATTCCGGCTGCTGCCATAATTTATACCTCCTTAAATTTGCATAAAAAAATAGAGCCATATGGCTCTAATAGTTACAATGTATCATCAGCACCTACTGTTCTTCTGAACCGTGCAGTGCTTCTGTATGTGTCCTGCGAAGTATTATTGAACTCTGGCATGGAAGTTATTTGAAATCGCAGACGTTTGAAAAGTCCGGCAACCGTAGACATGATAGCTTCGGCTTCTTCCTGACTTTTGTTGGTTATCACATCCACCTGGTATGATGCTGTGATTCCATTAACAGAACGTGCTTCAAGGTCTTGTCCTGTCTCTGTGAACGGCATAGCATGAAAGTACACGGTAGGGAATGTAGGGTCTGACAAATCCTTACTTTTGTCCGTCACATAAGTTTTAGGATGGCTCTGCGGTATCTTCATTTTTAAGTACGATGCAATCTTGACTTTAAAATCTGATACCCACTGATATTCATTATCCACTACCAAACACCACCTTTGCTGTCTGTGATACAATATCACGAAGTTCTATTGCAGTCAGGTACATAAATGGTCTTGACGGCATACCTTTTGTTATATGAAGTTTTCCGTCATCTCCGATATAACTCCAGTAGTATTCTCCGGCTTTCACATAAGTGTTTCCATGCACTTCAATGTCTTGTAATGCTTGACGAATTGTTTTACCGGAGTTGTATTTCCATGTAACACCTTCCGGCAAATCATACGGATAAGGGTTTTCTGCCCCCATCTGACCTGTGCCAAACTCCACAAAAAGCGCATGGTCTGTACCTGCGACAACCGCCCAAACACCGCCACCTTTTACAGAACCAACATACTCTGCATGAATGCTCCGTAAAAGTTCTTGATTAAATATAGCATCGAGGTCAGAAATCTGCACTCTAGCAATCTCTACGCCCTTTTCTGCCATTGTTTCAGCCAGTAGCCTACATTTATACTCTAAGCTATTTTCATAGTTTCTAAGAGCCTTTACAGCCGCTTGTATGGACTTTTGGTCAAACAGGTTGATATTGATTGTCTTTCCCATATCACTTCACCGTCTTCTGCAACAAGAACAAATCTGCTGTCAGTCCCTCGTCTGCAACGCCTTTGACAACATAGTCCGCAGTCTTGTTGTCCACAAGTCCGTCATCGTCACGACCTACTTCTGACTTCTTCCAGATAACATCCCCTGCCTTAATCGGCAAATAGCCTTTGTCGGTAACAATCTGACAATACGAACTGGAATCATCAATACCAAATTCCTTTACCAGTACTTCCGACAACTTATTGCTGATGTTGGCAGAAAAAAGTACGGGTTCAGAATATCCGGTAGTTTCTCTCAAAACCACCGGAATCCTTTCTCCGTCCATCTCTATGTACTTTATTTCTCCGTTTTCGTCCCGGTCATAAATCGTGACTTTTTCTCCCTGCCGTGAGTACTTCATTTCCTGCTTGTTAATGTCAAGCATCTTTCTTCACCTGCTTGTAAATCTGATTTACACCAGTGCTTGCCAAACCGGAAACAATTCCGACTGCAATCGCATTCAGTACATCATTTGCCGGGAAATCCGGAATAACATACATTCCTACTACTCCGAGAATGCCACCTACAATGCCAACAACAACCGGGATGTAGTTATCCTTAATAACCGGAATCAGCTTCGCTCCAATACCGGCAAGATAGCAAATAACCACGATTGCAACACAAGTTCCTACCTGTGAAAAATCCATCATTCCTTACCTCCGTTCTTTAATCTTATTTCTTTTATTTCTTCATACATTTTAGTTGCCATTCCATTTCCACCAAGCGCATGATAAGCATTATACATCTCAACAAAGTTTTCATACGCATAGCTTGGAATTTCTCCCAACTTCATGTACTTATCGTGATACTCAATAAGTTGCACACGCAAAAGAAGCATTGTTCCCTTGCTGTTCGCATCCCTATCTTTCTTTTGCTGCTTTAGGAGCCAGACGATGTAGCCTAATAAAATAGGCAGAACAATCGTATACGTCTGTAATAAAAATTCTTTCACTTCATATCTCCTAACTGTTTATTTTTTGGCACACAGCCCACCACCCTTAAAGTGTGCCGCCTGCAACCTTATTACCGGAATCAGTAATATGGTCACGCACAATCTTCTTTTAATTACAATACCTTTGCAAATGGAAATACGCCAACAAACAGATCCTCACGGTCTCTCCATTTTCTCGACACTCCATTCTCTGAATAGCTTGCCATGAAGTCTTCACCGGCTTGCGATCTGTCATACACGACAAGATTAACCACAACGGACTGAAATTGTTTCATATCCGCAGCAATCTTCTCTTCCGTGTAGCTTTCCGGGTACATTCTTTTTGCTCTGATGTCGGCTTCTGCTTGACTGATAAGTTGTTCCAAAAGCGGATTTTCTTCCAAATGGTCAAACACGACCTCGGAGCTTTCAGAATCAATATGAAATTGTTTCAGACGGATTTTTACTTGCTCCAAAGTCGTATATTCTGCCATGTGTTACCTCTTAAAGTTCAAACTTTTCAATCAGAATCTTTTTCAGTTCCGCACCGCTGATTTCTTCCGCACCTGAGACACCGTGTTCTGCGGCTAACTTCTGCAAGTCTGCCGTAGACATACGGTTGATTTCCGTCTTAGTATATGCGGTTTCCTCCGGGATTTCTTCTTTTACTTCGGTGACGGTTTCCTCCGGGATTTCTTCTCCCGGAAGATACCATTTGCCTTTGTATTTGACTTTGTAATCAAATTTCATCAGCATACCTCCGATTAGTAGCACTTAATTACATAGGTGCTATCCATTCTCTCGTAGGAAGGAAGTACGATTTCAGACACGGTTGTCTTAGTCTGTACAGGGTCTTCAGAAACAGAAACCGCAACAGCAACACCAGTGTTCACAATAGAAACATCTGCGGTAGGCTTGCCCATCAAAGTGCGCTCTTCAGGAGTAGTTCCGTACCAAGTATTTCCAAGTGAACCGGAAGGAATCAATGTCGCATATCCATCAGGATAAAACTTGGTTGCTACACCAGATTCGTTCTTATACTGCTTAGAGTAAACAATGATATTGATACCAAGTTCGTTAGAGAAAATTTCCTTAACTCTTGCATCAGTCATCAGAACGTTAGCTGTAACATTCTGTGCTAAGATTGCGGACTTGATCTTTGCGTTCTGCTTAAGATAGCCCATGGTCTTACGAGAGACAATCATAATGGTAGGTCTCTCGCCTGTAACAGCTTCCACAGAATCAAGAGCAACATTTACATCGTCCAGTGGATCGGAGTTTTCAGTATCGTTCCACTTGTCTGTGGTCTCGGACAATGCCGCATAGTTGTTCTGCTTGTAAGTGCCGTTAGGGTCGTAGTTGTAAGCATAAGTAACACCATCAGCCTGAATGGAAATCTTAGGAGAACCATCCTCTGTAGGTGCTAACAGCTGCATAATCATACGTTCAGGAACTACATCAGCACCTTCCACAAGAGTATTTGCATCATCAAAAATTCTGCTTAATACTTCTGCTGCGTAAGGGTCTGTGCTGTCCTTAATACGCATGATTTCCTGTTCGTCCTGTTCTTTGATAATCATAGATTCACGGAAGAATGCCATTTCTGTCTCTTGCATCTTGAATCCTTCACGGCTTCTGATAGTGGAAACTGCATCAAAATTAGATGCTTTCAGGGTAACAGGAAGTCCATTAGAAGTCTTAATCCACTTCAAATCCAGTCCCATTTTCTTCTTGGCGGGGAATAAGCCGGAACCAAGATATGCAATTTTATTACTTGCAACTTCTGTATGCACAAGTGCGATTGCTTTCGCATTGTAGGCATCTCTAATGTTCATTATTTCCTCACTTTCTACCGCTATCTTTCAGCGGTCAGCGGCTACATCTGTCTGTAGTCGGTTTCAGTTATTCAAATACAATCAGTGATAATCCTGTCTTTACACCATCGGCAATGGTAATACCTGCATTTGCGTTAGCATTTGCTTCATTTACACAGGCAAAAGCCTTAATGATAGTTCCGTTGGGGTTGCTATCGTAAACATCGTTAAGCAAAATACCTACTGCTGCATCATCGGTGCTTCCGCCATTTACTTTCTTTCCTGTCGCACTAATAGGATTACCAGCCTTGCACACACCATTAGTGAAAGCACTTGCATCCAGTTTAATAGGAACAAATAATTCACCGCCCAGCTTTCTCTTAAGAATTTCTAACTGGGTAGTTACACTTGTTTCAGAGAATTTCATTTTGTGTACCTCCTTATAAGTACTGGCTAACTACAGCTTCGGCTTCTTTGTTTGTTCCAGCTAAAGTCTTGCCAATCTTTTCAGCCGCTTTTTCGGCTTCTGTTTTTTTGTCATCTTTTCCACCGCCAGCAATTCCACCTCCAGGATTAGTAGATCCGTTTGCAATCTCCTGCTCCTTGGCTTGTGCCGCAGCAGTCTCTTTATCAGAGATAATTTTTCCGAGAACATCAAAATCAAAACTGCCGTCATCCTTTACAACCTGTGCCGCCTGTTCTGATGTGATTTTGAATTTGTCAGCCGCACTTGTACGCTGAGTTGCTAAAGTCTGTGCTTTTTCCAACTCTGCGATACGATTATTTGCTTCCTCTAACTGCTTCGCTGCCTTTTCCTGTTCGGAAAGATTTTGGTCTTTCATGGCATTAAACTCTTTTTCAATGCCCTGTAACCGTTCCAGTTCAGCATTGTTTTTGGTTGCCTTGGCATTTGCTGTCTGAACATCTTTGCCGTTTTCGGCAATAACCTTTTCAATCTGTTCATCAGTTAATCCCATTGCCGCTAAATCTTCTCTCTTCATAAATTACCTCCGTTATGTCCTACGTTTTTTTACGGTGCAACGACACCGAGTGACATTGCCGATTTGTACGCTCACGGCTTTGCGAATTTTTATAAAATAAAAACAGCTACCTATTTCTAGGCAACTGTCTTATTTTGCATTTGTTTTACAATTTCCTGTGCTTTTGCCATCTGCTCTTCCATGTTGATAATGTCAGCAGTTTTCCACAGAGCATCAAGGTAAGGTTTGGAAAGGTTGAAAGTCTTTTCACAATCTCCCCAAAGTCCAACTGTTTTGATTGCAATAAGCGGATGAATACCACACTGCAGAAGTTGCAGTAATGTCTGCGACTTGGTATACATATTATCTTGTGGACTGTGGTTGATCTGCACATCAAAATCTCTAAGAGTGATTTTCAGATCCTCTTTCTTAATGCGGATAACATTCAGCGCAACCTTGGCCAGTCTCTTCTCTGCTGTCTTAACAACCGGATCCTTAAGCCTTGCTCTTGATTTTGAAAAATCCCATCCGTTTCTCAGCTCAACCGCACCCTGCGTATCACCGCCAGTGTTTCCTTGCTTGTTCGGTATTCCCAAAATTGAAAGTGCGCTGTCTGTTAAATCATCCTTGGAAACCTGTGTCTGCGTTTGGTCAAGTTCCTGTGACATCACATCAACATCAGACTTGTTATCCTTGTTAATGGACTTTACAACCAATGCATGGTTCATTTTCATTTTTTTGAACTGTTCTTCGTCAACTTCACAGTTTACAAATTTGTACCATGCCTGGATAAACTGCTCTATACCATCCATTCTGTTTGACTGTGTATTATTGATTGCATCCAACAGATCTATAACAAGTTCAATATCAGACAACCGCTCATGGTTGTTCGGAAATTCTACAATCGGAATACCACCAAATCCGTGAAGTTTCCATGTATCAGGAACAACCGCACTGTTTTTTATCTTACATTCATAGGATTCCGTGTAGCATAGTTTGTACCACTCGCCGTTTTCATCTTTTAATTCCTGTACCGCCAAAATCGGTTCTTCGGAACTGCGGTTGTAAATGACAAACGTGTTCAGAGGATTAGGTGCAACCACACGGATAGGCACATCTCCATTCACAATCTGTATAGCTTTGAATGATGTTCCGGTTGCCGACTGCCACTCACCAGCTTTTATGTCTTTCTCATGCTTATTTGCATCTGCTAAGTAATCATTCAGTTCATCTACTGCCTTATTTACAGCTTCATCATCTTTTCTGCTGACAAACTGAATAGGCTCTCCGTAAGTCTGACCGACCTTGAACTGTACCCACTCATAAGCATGATTCTCAACGATTTTGTTTGTTATATCCTCATTTGACAGCTTTGTTCTGTATAGTACCGGTTGATCTCCTTTGTAGTACTCCCACAAGTACTTGATAACCGACTTATTGTAATTAAAAACACCGATGCAATCACCAACAACCTTTACAATGTTGTCTTTGGTTATCTGCTCCACATCCGTATATGCAATTTTTCTACCGTGACAACCCTTTACAAGGTCTTGAAATTTCATAGTGTTCATATTTTCACCTACATAAATGTCATTCCGCTGCTTTGGTCTCTTTTTGGAAGTTTCTTGATCTCACGTTCTCCGGTTTCCGTATGGTAAACAACCATCTTATTGCAATTCCGGCATTTATATGTCTTGTCGATGTGTGATTTTGAACTGCATTCACCGACCAACCGTCCGCATTCCGGACAGTACACTCTAATTTTTTGATTAAAAATCATAAATACCTCTTTTCTGCGCACAAAAATACCGCCCTTGCTGATAAGAGCGGTACTTCTGTAGTCTTCACATGATCTGAGGAGGAAATGAAAAATATCTTGGAATCTTTCTGCATCTTAATAGTATCACGGAAAAATCGGACATATCGGACAAGTTTATATGGAACTATACGATTTCGTATGTTTTTTCAAATATGTCAGGCTTACATGGATAAAGTTCTCCATTTACACCTTTGATAATATAATCACCAATGTTTGCTTTCATATCTCCTTCCAAAGTTTTAATGAAACATTCATCTTCATTATTAAAATAAATATTTCCGTCATCATAAGCAGATATTCCCCATTCTGGTACACCTCTACAATTTGCTCCAATCTTCATAAAATCTTCGCAATATTCAAATGCTTCAATTACAACAGGTTTCTTTCTATATTTTGCCATTTTTATACCTCCGTATTATTTTAATTTGCCATATAGCGGTCAAATGCTTTTCTCACGCTATCCTCTGTGTTTCCACCACCGATTCTATCAGCAACCTTGTTCCATGATAATTTTTCAACAAAACGTAAATTGATGATCCGTCTTATACGGCTGTCCTGAACGCTTGCAATAAATTCTTCGACTTCATTATTTTTTTGCAGTAAATCGTCCTCTAAAAGCTGTAAAGTAGCCTTTCTGGAATAAAGCAGTGTCCGTTTTCTGCTGTACTCTGGATAAGGGAATCCTTCAATACGAAAATGTTCAGTGCCGCCGCATCCACCTGATACGCTGTCAACAACATTCCCATCAGATTCAATTTTTCTGATATCCGATTCAAGTTTTTTAATCTTCTGCTGTACTTCTTTGATTTCTTCCTGTAAATCTATGTATTGAGACAAAACATCTTTAGTCACCATAATCAATACCTCCGTCCGAAAGAGAATGGGTTTTGAATTGCTTCTACTTTTGCTACCCTGTTTCCGTTTGTAATTCGCAATGCAAAGTTTGAAAATACATCAGGCACATCATCTAACTGTTTTTTCCCTGAAACAGAATACCTTTTCAGTAACGACATCATTACACCGTATGGTTCGTTAGGCTTATACAATGATTGATCCTTGAATATTACATGTTGTAAAATCCAGTTAGAACACTGGAAAATTCTTGCTTCTTTGTTTGTCTCTGTCGGTGTGTCTGTGATGTTGCATATCCATCCTTTACTCTCTACACGCTTATTTACTTCCATTGCCACACGGTCACCGCCGGCATTACGCTCAAATTCGCACTCTTGTACTTTATTATTAACAAGTACATTTGCAGCATTTTCATACTGCATCTCATAATCCGCAGTATTGTCGCAAACAGCATCCACGCAGTAATAATCTTCTCCGTACTTTTGCAATACCGGAAGAACAAAAAAGTCGGTTCCTTTTCCCTTGGTATCGCATTGCCCGGTAATAATTTCCGGTTCCCCATGTGGCAGATTAAGATAACGTCTGATTTTTTCTTCCGGAAATAACAATCCCTCACGTTCAATAGGCTCTTGCTTGTAAAGACACCTATAAGAGATTTCATCCATGAGTAATTGTTGATCTTCAAAAAAAGCAACCGTAAATCCGGAAAATTCGTAGTCAAAATTGCTTAATCCTGTTTTTGGGTCAATATCCGGAACTGCAATTACTTTTACTCTCGGATTCCCTTCATACATATTTTGGATCCGACCGATTACATCATTTACGCTCCACCTGGTAGCAATATGGATCTCTTTGCAATTCTTTCCGTCAGTATCTTGTGTCTTTCTTTGTCTTGCATCTACCGCATACTTGTCCCACAGTTTATCCAAAATTATAGGATTCATAGCTTCTTCGATGCCACCGATCATGTCATCTACGAACAAAAACTTTGATGCACGTACCTTACCAGCATTTTTACTTCCTACGGATGTGCACTGAACGGATGGAAATGGTTTATATTTGCCGATGTTAAACTGCTCCATTTTTGCGTTAGTACTGGTAACAGAAAGATTTGGGAAAATTTCATTCCAAGTGTACTCTTCAGAATTTGTGCAAATATCGTACACACCGTCATAGTACATACGTGTAATATCTCCACTGTGAGAGTAAAAAAGGTTGAAATCTCTCGGAAACCATCCGGCAACCAATGCATTTAGCATTTTCTCGACCGTGGTTTTTCCAGCACCAGGGATAAGAGATACGCAGAGGATGTCGTATATATCATCAATCATGCCTTGAATGGCATCCATGAGACCGATTTTAAGAAATTGCTTTCTACGTGGCATATAGAACCGCTCTCTAGGTTCTCTTTTCTTTTCCAAGTATCGGTAGGCACTGTCCACAACCTTATTTTGTGCTTCTAGTAGAAGAACATCGTAAAATTTATCTGTCAAAGAATAGTGCGTCTTGTTTGCAAAGGAATACTTTTCCAAATCCCATATGGTTCCTCCGGTTTTTTCCATGCAGAAACGCTCTACAATGCCTTTAGAACGGTTTGTTATCTGTAAGCCATAAGTTATATCCTTTTCACTGTTTATAGCCACTCTGCAGGCTTCTATATACGCATCAATGACCTGTTCATCAATTCCCTTTCGCTGTATGTAATTGTCATAGCTGTTTACTGCCGATATAAGGCTCTGACTTGCCAATATAAAAGAGCCTCCTTTCCTTACATTTTGGAAATTTGGCTCTCTGCGTAGGCACTCTACGACTGGTGCTCTAAATATTCAATTTACTTCCAATCAAAATACGACCGTTTCCCACATACAGGGCACTTGATATTGTAACTGCCAAGACCATCATGCATTACACCCATTATGTCAGTTGCATCGCATTCTCTTTTCTCGAACTCAAATATCGAACCGCATTTATCGCAGGTTAATCTTTTGGTCGGTGCTACTAATTTGTGTCGTTTTATAATTTTCATCCAAGATTCACCCCAATTCTATTGATTTTCCCACACTTCGGGCATTTGATTTCAGCCTGTCCGTTGAATTTGCCTAAAAGGCGGTTACACTTGCTACAACGATGTTCGGACAATTTTGCATAAAAACATTTTTTCAAAGTTTCCTCGTCTTCCTTTGAATTAGCCATAATAACCGGCTCATCTCCCAGCGTTGCGCATTCAATTTTTATATCTTCAATATTCCCGATGTTTTTAGGTGTGACCTGTCGAAACGCATCACGTTCTATGCTCTCAATTACTGCTGTCATGCTCATTCTTCCACCAACTTTCTTCCGCACATCGGGCAAAACTCAATATTGAAATATCCCATAGCCGCTGTATTTGCAAAAATAACAATGGCGGGTTTATTGTCTCCGAAATTCTTCAAAATCTGTGCTTCTGTCAATTCTGTTTCATTCGCACATTTATGAATTTTAATGTATTCTCCGCAGATTGTATTTTCGTCATGCCAGTTTTTACAAAATTTACACATGCTTATTTTTCAACCTCTCCATTAACCGTTCACATTTATCAAGATTTTCGCAAGTAATGTTGTTTAAGTATTTTTCGCTTTTGTCAGATACTGTTGTTATATTCATTTGTATCAGTTTTGGTTCAAAATCTTTACAATACTGACAACAATCTTGAAGAATAAGGTGAAATCCATTCATGCAAAATTCCTCCGTAACCCATGCAGACGGAATCGAACCGCCGACACACATCCTATGCGGATGCCGCTCTTCCACTGAAGCTATGCATGGTATCGCACCGTAAAACCTTTTATGGCTTGCGCTTGCCATAACCAAATGTGCACCACCTACTTGTCACTGACTATCCACAATCTCACAGTCTTGTCTGTTCTCTACTTCATAGGCTTTGTTTTCGCTAAACATATGTGGCTTACGTTTTAGCTAGGGAATAGTTGCCGTGGGAGTTGAACCCACCCGACCCAAACAATGTACGACTACTTTTGAATCTGCAAATTCTAATCGCAGAAGTGTTTTTCGTTGACCGATAATGAGCAACTACTATCCATACATCTCCCATCGACCTGAACTATTGCAGTAGTGCCAGACTAAGTGGAGATAAAGATAAAGTTGGGATGATGGGGCTCGAACCCACAGCCTATGCCTTAGAAGGACACTGCTCTTTCCATTTGCGCTACATCCCAATGTGCGTTTCCATAAGCTGTATGCCTACATTTAAGGCGCTGACGCAGCGCAACACTTATGGCTATTTTTATTTTCGCAGGGCATCCGCCAGTTACCTGCTAGTCGGTTGCGATCCGACATCGTGGGGAAAGAAGGAGTCGAACCTTCGGTGTTTCTAATGTCACGGTTTTACAGACCGCTGCAATCGCCACTATGCATATTTCCCCAAAACCTGTGCCGTATAACCACAGATGAACTTCTGGCATATCTATCTGCTAACTACCGACTATTTCAATCACGGTATCGTCTTATCACCGCAGATAAAGTTTTCTCCGCTATATAGTTGCAAGGCTTCAAGCGGTTACGTGGAAAACCCTCACGAGCCTTGCGACGGCTCTTAACAGCATTCCGCTATGAGGTGAAAGGAGCATTCCATGTAGATGGAATATTCGCAGATGACAAAGACCGAAAGAAGAAAACATCTGCGAAACAGGACTACCAGGATTCGGACCTGGGATGCAGCAGTCAAAGTGCTGTGCCTTACCGCTTGGCGATAGTCCTAAACTCCGGGAGAGAGACCATCTGCTCCCGGATTATTTTCGTGAAACACCCTATCTTTATCTAAAAAATTTTCACGCCTGTGCACGGTACTTTGAAAAACTTGGTGTTGTCGAACGCATTATTCCATTTTTCGTTTCCCATACACAGGCTGCATACACTCTTGATGCCTTGATTTCTCTGCCACATATCCAATGCCAACACAACACCGGATATTCGGCAATAACAATGGCTTTATGAATTTAACCCATTCAACATTGTGATATGGGATAATTCGCATAATCTCCGGTAACCACATAAATTATACCCACATAAAAGTTATTCCAAAAACAAGAAACATTGCGAATGCAAATAAAATTATTCCGTCTAATGCTGTTTTCTGTTTAGGAGCATCAAATGCACTTGCTATTGTGAAAAACGCCATTACTGCGGTTGTCATTATTTTTAAAATCATGAATCCGATCATTTTTTTTCGTCCTTCCTTCAATTTCATCGATCATTGCCATTACCAGTGCTTTAGCAAACTGGCTATTGTTGTGCATTTTAATCAGCAGATTTCCTTGCCGGATAAGATATTCCCAGTCTTCATCCGTTTTCGGATTAGCGCACTCTTTATGGATTTTCCAAACCTCTGTGTAGATCTCTTTAATCTCCGGTGGCAATTCACATTTCTCCTTAACTGGCAAATCTTCTTTAGGCTCTTTATCAAGCCTGCTCTTTTGGTGCTTCATCTGACAGCTAACCATTTCTGTAACGTTCTCACGGTCTCTCTTGATTCCGTGACCTTTCAGAAATAATTCGCATTGCAGAACTTCACCACATTTTGAACATTCGTCTTTTATCTCTTTCCCAAATATCTGCATACGCTTAATCCTTGCTTGTGACTACTGCTCTTAAAAATACTCCGATGATGAACAGGATATATACCCATGCAGGAGCTTGCAATTGAAACAGTATCCATGCTAAAACTATGTAAATGAAAATCATGTGGTACACCTCCTAAAGGGCTTTTTTTATTTTTGAGAATTTTTTAAAAATCATCCACATTCTCTGTAAAACTTTTCTTCCCGTCCGTCATCATAAATAACTCTTGCAATCGGTTCTGCAGAATGATCCACTTTCTGGCACTTTGGAATACTAAGCATATCTACTCGGTTCTTTATAACCTTGATGTGATTGTCTCTCAGGTATTCTTTGTAGTACCACTTGTCAGATAGCTTGTTTCCACCGGAAATGTTTAGTTTTTGCTCACATTCTTTCTTGCCTATCTTTCCAGTTTTGTACTCCTCTAAAATTTCTAAATAGTTTGATACCGGCAACATTTTAGGTCTTCCTGTTTTCTCCGCTCTTTTTATGACCCTTATGTTTAATGATCCATGTGCAATTTGATGGCAAACATGGCAAAGAGGTACAATGTTCCCTATATTGTTTGTTCCTCCCAATGCCAAAGGCACTACATGGTGATACTCTACATCCAAATTACTTCCACAGTTACAGCAAACTGTTCCAAGCTTATCTTTAAGTTCGTCCTTAAATGACGGTCTGTTAAATTGCAATTTGTTTTGTGTGTAAGATAACTCCATGTTAGTATCACCTCCTGTCGAAGCCTTTTTATTTTTTGGGTAGTTTACTGTACTTAGTAGGGCGGGTTTCCGAATTTCTATAAACCCCCTCCCCCATCATCACCAACATATTTCAACTATGCGCAAAATTCGTGCTTCGCGCAGTCTTTATTGACACGTCTTTAACTATCCCATATTTCCGCACGTTTCCGCTGTTGTTGCTACTTATTCGCATCTACGTTGCTATCGTCATACGCTCCGGAATCGGTCAACATTGATGTATTTTGTCCAAAATTTGTGTCTAATCGTGGAAGTTGGTCGGCTGTCCTGGTTATCTTGTGTACAATCTCTTGCTGTGTGGTCTGTTTCCGCCCGTGGTCGTTGTTTAATCGTTCCGTTGCTCCCAGCGCATTCCGCAGATTAAAAGCAACAAGCTGATCACAATCTGCATCATCTAACCAATTTACAAAAGCTTTTCTGACCTCGTCCATGCTCGATGTACTTGATTTAGTCCTCCAGGCACTTAAAGCCTGTTTAGATATCCCTGTTAATATCTTAAATGTATCAGCTGTAGCAGTCATATCATAAGCATTAGCTAACTCCCTAAGATATAAATAAACCTCATACAACAGATCTATGTTGTACGCATTGTAGTTAGTTAGCATTTGGTTGATACTATTATCCACTACGTTTTGGGGTATATCTTTTAATACATTACTAGGTCTTATATAATTGTTATATATATATTGCATGGCACCATTAAAAACCGGTTGCCGTTGTGATCTCATGTCATCGATGCCATAAGCTGCACAATAATCGTCAAAGTATTTCCGGATATTTTTTTTAATCTCGTCAATGTTTGGAATCTCTCTGACGTCCTGCACCGCTCTACACCTCCTGAAATCTGCAATAAAAAAATCACAAGCATCACTCAATAAACCTATGTCTTTTGATCTCCTCCACAGATCAGGTAAAAACATAAATCTAAAAAAGTGACAAGCTAGTGACTTCTTGTCGTTTCCGGTCTGCCGGCTCCGGTGGTCTTGGTTACAATCTGGGCGGCTGCGTATCCAGAGGGGGTTGGATTTGCTCCGCTGTCACTCGCACCGTGTTAACGTTGGCTCCCTAACTGCTTTTATCATACCATAAGTGCTATTTATAAATCTACAACAACCTTTTACGCATTTGACGATTTGTTATTGTGGTATGTCTGCCGGTGATCCTGAGCAAATAAAAATCATGCGATTAAAAAATATCATCCGGTTAAATTTGACAAATGGGATTATTTAACAGACAGACAGGTAATATTTGCAGATGGGTATATGGTGGTAGACAGACAGCTCTAGTATTTATATATACTTGGTATATCAATATCTTTCTGCATTTATTTATTTTTATTTTATCTAACCTTTATTTAATCTAATCTCCTTTTATTTAATCTGCGTCTACAAAATGTCTACAATTTGTCTACAAAATTTATCACGTTAAAATATCACAGTGAAAATAGATCAAGAAAAGCAGGCCGTTACACCTGCTTATAGATTACGATATTTTGATTTTAATATGTTTATAAAATCATCTGTTAATAATCCGGATTCTTTTGCTTTTTGCGCCTCCTCTCTTGCCGATTTTGCTACATTTATGTTTGATGTGGTCACAATCTTGATTTGCCTGTGATTAACAGATACGCAAGCAATCCATTTATTTTTTACAGTGTCCCAATTAACACCAGGGATGCCGCTATTTTTATGTATTCCGGTTGCTTGCTTTTTATCGTTGTATAATTTTTTTGATTTTTTTACTTTTACTTGATTATTTTTATTCCAATCTAAAGATTGTTGATTATCAATTATTTTTAAATGTTTTTTTGCACATTTCTTACAAAATCTTTGTAAGCCGCTGCATTTAATTATATCACATCCGCAAGACTCACACTGTATAACAGATCCGAGCGGAATTATAGAGCCGTGTTTGATGCACTCTTTATATCTTTTGCTTTGCTCTTTTTTTCGTTCCTGTCTGCATTCAGGGCAGTAAAACGCCCTCGGTCCACCTAAAAAGCTTGTTCCGCACGTTCTGCAAATCCTCGATAGTACATTATCTTTCATTTTTTTACTCCAACGCAAAAAGCGGAGCCTTTGCGCTCCGCTGAATATTTAATAACAAGGGTTTTCTTTTGCCAGCTCCCAAACCTCATTAAATTTTTGCTCATGCCGTTTTGCATACTCGTCAAAAAATTGCTGATCTGTGCACGGTGCAAACTCTCCGTGTATCTCCTCTCGTAAATCGTCATCCATCATGGATACTGCCAAATCATAATCAATGTTTACTCCATACTCATTTACGACTGTCTTTCTCATATTCTCCACCTTTTAACCTTTCTTTTTTAAGCTATTTGTTTACTTGTTCTTCTGATCCGCTCCGCTCTCGCTGTGATCCGGTCAATTAACGCCCTGTCACCGTATGCGGTCTTGCTGGCTAATAACTCCGGGTCTGTCATGTTCTCCAGTGCTTGGAGCGTTTCCACTTGCACCGTTTCCAGTGCTTGGAGTTCTGCCAGGTTAAATTCTTTCAGCCTTTCGGATTCCACGTTTTCCAGTTGCTCCCGGTAGTACCGGAAGAACTGCCGAACGTTTGAGCGGATCCGTGCGGCTTTCTTTGCTGTTATCTGCTCCGGTGTTCCTTTCATGTCGTTTGCTCCTTTCGTTTGTTTGTATCTTGATTATATATCATGCTATATAACATGTCAATAGATTATTGCAATTATTTATTGATATTTTTTAAAAATTCCTCAGCGTCTACAACTTGCGGTTGCTCCGATGCTTTCCGTTCTGCTCTCCTCTGCTCCTGGAGCTGATGCAATCTTTCATTTGCTTGCATCAATGCAACCTTTTCTTCTACCTCTGTACGCTCTGTATTTTCCTTTTCTGCGGTCTTTCCCGGCTCTTGTGGTAAATTCTCCGCTTGGCTCTCCAAAGTGTCTAAATAAGCCAATACAGCCGATACAGCTATATCATTTATATTTATGTCTGCTTCTGCTGCTCTGTCTTTTGTCCCTCTTGGTAATCTGATTTGTACAAGATCAAATTTACTGCGGTAGTTGTTAATTGCTTTGCGTGTGTAGTCCGCTGTTCTTGCCATCTGTAAAACCTCCTTATATAAATTGTTTTATCATATTATATAACACTTTATATATAAATGCAATATAATTGTATATATATCATGTCATATAAATTTTATATAAATATTTATAGAAAATGTATTGACACATGTTATATATCATGATATAGTTATCTCAACAAATAAATAAAGCCGGTGACACCTACCAAGCGAACACCGGCACCCAAAAAGAAAGGCACCCATATTATAACACGGGTGAAAAGGTAAAAGCAATATGAGAAAGAATGAATTATTAGAAGCAATCAACAACAGCAAAGCAAGAAGCGCATGGAATAAAGGTGTAAAGATCTATGCTTATGAGCTTGTAGAATCTCTGGAAGTTGAAGAGATCCCGCAGGACAAAACAGAGTTAAAAAGCCTTTTACTGAATGGCGCCGCTGACTGGAAACAGTACAGTTGGGGCGGCTGCTCTCTGATATATGACTGTGACATTGCAGAACGTCTCTGTTGCCCGTCTGAGTTAAAAAAGGTTTGCGGCGGCGAGAACAAACCAAACAGATCAGAGGAATGGTTAGACACACAGGCAAGAGCATTAAGCCATTCTTTTGATATAATTTATCATATTGTTAAATTTAGCAAGTAAGACAGGCTTACACCGGGGATCGTGCCCCGGCTTGCTTTTACCCGGATAACCGGGAAAAATTGAAAATATGGAGGAAATGAAAATGGGAAAAATAAATATTGATATGTGGTATGGAGACAAGCCGGAACAGGTGACAGGATTAGACATATATTTTAATGATTTAGGCGGATTTTATTCCGGCAATCTTCGCATTTTTGGAAAAATTGTTGGTGATTATTACGCCGACAGCGTGCAAGACATAGAAAAAGCATTTCCACACCTTGCAAAAGATATTGAAAACTGTTTGAATTAACTGCCGCAGAGGATGGGC
>ENA-OPDT01000017-OPDT01000017.1-human-gut-metagenome-genome-assembly--contig:-NODE-17-length-66278-cov-7.740377_pt1 | contig 66278 bp, 116 predicted proteins | sample MGYA00241627_ERZ501517 | MGnify/ENA primary metagenome ERZ501517 (study PRJEB25962, sample SAMEA2042435) | human gut metagenome | biome: human gut; feature: human-associated habitat; material: faeces... | reverse complement strand
TATTTTTTAACGTTTCTTGATTTTCTTTGTTTAAACCTTTAATACCACTAGCAAATGCAATATCCATATCATCTAGCTGTATTTTTTGAGGATTACGTATGTCGGATTTTCCCATTAAATAATCGATAGAGACATTGTAAAAGTCAGCTAAAATCTTCCAAGTTTCGGAATTAGGGTCTCTTTCTCCTCTTTCATAAAGTCCAACAGCCCTATCACTTTTGTTTATAATTTTAGCAACATCAGATTGTAAATATCCATTTTCGATTCTTAACTCTCTTAATCTATTCAAAAAAATCATCCTTTCAAATTAGATATACATATTATATAACAAATTGTACGATATGTAAATAGAAATAGAACAATTTGTGTAATTTTCTTTCTTAGAGTAACAACGGTTATAAGGATTAATGAAAAATTTTTTAAAAAAAGTATTGACAAAGAACAAAATGTTGTATATACTACAAACAATAAAACAACAAAATGTTGTATGAAGGAGGTGCGAAATGGAAGAATATAACATGCAAGAGTTAAGGATAAAGAATAATTTCACACAAGAAGAAGTGGCTAAGAAAACAGGAGTAACTAAAGATTATATATCTATGATAGAAAGAGGAGTAAGAAATCCAAGTGACAAAATGAAAGAAAAATTGGCGAGGTTATATAACACTACAGTTGTAGAAATTTTTTTATCTTATCAAAGAACAAAATGTTGTATAAGAAAAACCTAACACAGGACAAAATGAAACAAAAATAAAAAGGAGGTGAAATAAAATGTCAATACCAAAATACGTATCAGCTGAAGAATATAGTAGACAGTCTGGAATGGGAGTAGAAGAAGTAAAAAGACAATGTAGAATAGGGGAAATACCTTGTAAGATGACAGTAAAAGGTTATTACAAAATTCCAATTTATGAAGACTCTGTTCCAATAGAAGTTCATCAAAAAGTAAAAGATGAAAACACAAGATTAAAAACAATACTTGAAACAATATTAAATACAGCAAAACAAGTATAGAAAGGAAGGTGAACAAATGAAAAGAAAACTAAACAAAAACAAACTATATCAACTTATAGGACAAGCAGTAGTATATACATCTATATGGGCAATAACAGTAATTGGAACAGCATGGGCATTTACTCAAAATACAATATATTAGGAGGAGAAAAATGGAAGAAAATAAAAAGCCTAATGGACTTCAATGGTTTGCATTAGGATTTTCAGTAGCAAGTTTAATAGTAGCGTTATTTAAATAAAGCAATTATAGAAATTATTATAGCAATTATTGCTAAAGCATTGTTGGATATCCATTTTATAAATAATGTTTTCAAAAAGGATTTTCCTTTACTAGAAGATTTGTAACAAATATCACCAATATAAGTTATATAGCCATTATCTTTAAGAAAATTTATAACTGTTCGACATTCATTAGGTGTTAAATTGAAATGTTTTTGAATGTCATTTTTAGTAAATTTTTTTAAGGTATTACAATATAACAATATTCTCATAGAAGATAAATCCATAATAATAACCTCGCTTTCGAGAATATTATACAGTATTATACAAAATTTAACAAGGAAAGGAGTGAAGAGAGATGTTAACTAAAAAAGATAGAAAGATATTAAATCAAAAATCAATGATACATAACAGAGATATCTTAATAAAAGATATGGAAGGACAAGCAAAGGTATTACATGAAGAAAATAAAGATTTAAGATTCGAAAATGAAGAGCAAAGGGACTTGATAAGCAGAATTGAAAGACTAGTAAATTCAAATAAATACAACAATGAAAAAGCAGTTTTAAGCAAAATAAAAGAACTAGTTAGCGACTACCAATCAATAAACTAGTTCAAATATAAATACATAAATAAATTCATATTTACTTATATTTTAGCACGAAAAAGTAAATATGTCAAAGGAGAATTATGGAAGATTACATAGAAAATGATGAAGAAGGAAATATATTCGAATTAATAGCAGAAGAATGCTATTACGATGATTTAGAGGAGGAATTTTAAAATGAGTAATTTAAGTTTATATAACATAACAAACAAGTTTATAGAAATAATGGACAAAGTGACAGAAGGCGAATTATCAGAAGAAGAATATAACGAATTAGGAGAAGAATTAGCTGTAGAATTGCAAAATAAGAGCTCAAATATTATTGGATATATTCAAAATATAGAAAGTTTTATAAATGCAATAAAAGTTGAAGAAGTAAGATTATCAGAAATGAAGAAAACAGCAGAAAAAAAATTGGCTAAGTTTAAAGAATATGTAAAAGAAAATATGGAACGATTAGAAGTAACAGAAATACCAACAGGATTAGGAAACTTAAAAATAGCCAAAAATCCAATGTCGATAGAAATAGAAAATGAAGAAGAAATACCAGGGGAATTTAAGAAAGTAGAAATGAATATTAAGGTAGATAAAACAGCAATTAAAAAACATTTTAAAGAAACAGGAGAAATGGTTCCAGGTATAAAAATAGTAGATGACAAAACAAGTTTAAGAATAAAGTAGGTGTAATTATGGATTGTTTAGATTTAAAAGATATTAAAGAAGGAGAATACTATGGAAATTAAAGAAATGAATATATTCGAAAAACTTTCTAATATAACAAATGAAATTTCTAGTGTTAATAAAAACTTGACAGTAGGGCAAGGTAAAAGTGCCTATAAAGCAGTAGGCGAAGCAGATATTTTAAAAGCTGTTAAAGAACTAGAATTTAAATACAGAGTTTATAGTTATCCAGTAAATAGAGAAGTAATAGAAAGTACAATGTATACTACTACAAATGAATATGGAGAAAAAAATAACATCTTTAGTAGAATAAAAACTACTTATAGATTTGTAAATATAGATAAAACAGAAGAATATATAGAAACAATAACATTTGCAGAAGGAATTGATACACAAGACAAAGGTTCAGGAAAAGCAATGACATATGCAGATAAATATGCCTTGATGAAAAGTTACAAAATAATAACAGGAGAAGATCCAGACCAAAATCCAAGCGAAGATGGGTATAAAAAGAAACAAACACAAACATCTAATAATAAGGTTACAGAGGTAGAAGCAAAAGCTATATATTCTCTTATGCTAAGAAAAGGTTATGATGTAATACCAACATTAGAAAAAAATTATGGAATAAAAAATACGGCTGAATTAACAAAAGAACAATACGTAGCAATATTAAATAAATGCAATACAATGCCAGACAAGAAGTAGGTGGTTAAATGCAAACTACAGGAACATTAGAAGAAATAAATATAGACTATAACACAGGAAAACCTAAAATAAGCTTTTTGATTAATGATAAGGACAAGTTATCAGACATAGAACAATTAAAAGGCTTAAAACTAAAAATTGAAGCAAAGAAATACATAAAAAAGAGAACAACTAATGCTAATAATTATTTTTGGAAACTTTTGCAAGAAATATGTGAATTAGCAGATATAGATACAATTGAAGAATACAAAAGAAGAGTAAAAGAACTAGGAATATTCAGAAGATTCAAAATAGAAAAAGACAATGTAAACACCTTTGAAAAAATGTGGACAGCACAAGGAATAGCTTGGTTTAGTGAAATAGCAGACACAGAGTATATAGGAGATACAGAATTTAAAATAATAAATGCTTATTATGGTTCTAGTTCTTTTAATTCAAAACAAATGGCAAGACTTATAGATGGAGTGGTACAAGACTGCAAAGTTTATGGAATAGAAACAAAATCACAAAAGGAAATAGATAGTTTGTTAGAAAGTTGGGATAAGAAATGATAGTAACAGATTTAAGTAATAGTTTTAATCCTTACCCAAAAATCACAGAGAAAAGTCAGAAGAAAGATGTAAAAAAGAATGAAGAAGAATTTTGTATTATGCCCAAAAGCAAATTATATAGCACGGTAAGAACAGAAATATATTGTGAAAGACACGAGGTTTATTTTTCAAAGGCTTATAGACATAAGAGTATAAATGATGGCTTGATAGTATTTTTAACCAAAGAAAACCATCGTGGTACAAATGGAGTACATGGCAAAAATGGAGACAAGCTTAACAGACAATTAAAGAAATTAGCACAAAAAGCTTGGTGCAAATATTACAACAAAACAAAAGAAGAATTTATTAAAGAATATGGAAAAGCAAACAACTAAGGGGTAAGACATAAGTTTTACTCCTTATATTTTACAAAAGGAGGAGCAAATGGCAAGAGATAGTTTTATATTTTACAGAAGTTTTTATGAAGCTATAAGCGAGTTACCAAAAGATAATCAAGCAGATTCATATAATGCAATAATGAGATATGCACTAGACCAAGAAGAAATAGAGTTGACAGGAATATCTAAAGCAATATTTTCTCTTGTTAAACCTCAATTAGATGCAAATTATAAAAAATATGAAAATGGAAAGCAAAAGAAAAGCAAAACAGAAGCAAAACAGAAGCAAACAAAAAGCAAAAAGGTAACTAATGTAAATGAAAATGTAAATGTAAATGATAATGTTAATGTAAATGATAATGACAAAGTAAGCGACAGTTGTGTTGACGGCTTACAAAAAATTATTGATTTTTACAATGAAAATATAGGACTTATTACTCCTTATGGGGTAGAAGTTTTAGAAGATTATTCTAAAGATATGCCAACAGACTTAATAATTTATGCAATGCAAATTAGTGTAGAAGCTAATAAAAGAACAATTAAGTACATAAAAGCTATATTAAATAATTGGCAAAAAGCAGGAATAAGAACATTAGTACAAGCAAAGGATGAAAACCACAAAAAGAAAAATGAAAGTAAAGAAATAGAGGAGTGGTTAAATGAATAAACAAGAGTTTTACAAAAATATACAAAAAATAGAAACAGCATACAATAAAAAGTTTAGTAAAGAAGAATTGATGTTGTGGTTTAAAGAATTTATGACAACAGAGACTAGCGAGTTTGAAAAAGCAGTTAATAAAACAATAAAAGAAATAAAATTCACACCAAAAATAGCAGATGTAAGAGCAAGAATAACAGTAAATCCAAATGATTATTATACAAATGATCCGTATGCTTATTTATACAAGAATTTAGAGTGGTGCGAATTAGTAAAGGAGTGATAAACAAATGAAGACAACTCAAAAGGACAGAATTATAAATTATATACGACAGTTTGGAAGTATAACAAGTTGGGAAGCATATCAAGATTTAGGAGTAATGCAGTTAGGAGCAAGAATTGATCAACTAAAAAAAGATGGATATGAATTTACAACAGAATGGGTACAAAAAAAGAATAGATTTGGAGAAGATGTAAGTTTTAAAAAATATTATTTATCGGATATGGTAGCTCAAAATATGAGTCGTATTCCAAGAATAGATTAGGAGGAATTATGGATAAAATAAATGTTAATTTATATGGAGGAAAAAGTATATTTGGTGGAAGAGAAACACCATTAGAAGCTGAAATGACATATTGCGATAAATATAAAAATTGTAGTTTCTATAAACAAGGAAAATGTTTTAGTGCAGGAAGGTGGCAACAGAACTGTAAATTTGGAAAAAAAGTTAGACAAAAAGGATATACAAGTAGAGCTCTAAAATACAACGATTTTAGAGATAAATACAGAAAAGATGAATGTTACAACAAGCTAGATGAACCAAATAATACAATTGGAAAAATAGAAGATACATTCGTAATAAATGTTAGGTACTTACATGAAAAAGAAGGTGGAGGATATGAAATTGAAACAAATATATTTTCACACCCATTAATTTATATAAATGAAAATGACTTTAAAAATGAATTAATATCATTAATTTGCGATGGAAAACCAAGAACATTTGTGGATAATGCAGTTATAAAAGACTATCAGGAAAAAACTGTGCCTAGATTCTTATATGAATTAAAAACAGAGTTTACAGATATTTATAACAGATTTATAACGCAGTATCCTGAATATAGAGAAAAGCAATTAAATTTTATTGGAAGAATAGCTTATATATACTCTTTAAGAGATGGTATTGAATTAAAAAGCAATTATTCAGACGGAGCAAAGTTTGTTAAAGAAGGAGAATACTTAAAAAGTACAACTAACTATAATGGTTCATTTATGCCATTTAATGCGAAAGAGGCGGATATAAGGCTTAAAATAGATAAAAAGATGAGTGTAAAAATAACAGACAACAGTATGGTAGATGAAAATACAATCTTTAAAGATTAAGGAGAGAGCTTGTGAAATATAATTATCCACCGTTAGAACGGTAAATGTGTAAAATGTAGAGGCTGTAATAGGCTTGAATTAGAAAACTTCAAACGGAGTTAGGAGATGTGAAAATTACATAGAAAAGGAGCTAAAGAAAAGTGAACAAATACAGAAATAAAAAAGTAATAGTAGACGGAGAAGAATTTGACAGCAAGAAAGAAGGAAATAGATATAAAGAATTAAGACTGTTAGAAAGAGCAGGAGAAATAAGTAACTTAGAATTACAACCAAGATTTTTGCTACAAGATAGTTTTAAGAAAAACGGAAGAACGTTTAGAAAGATAGAATATGTTGCAGATTTTAAGTACATAGAAAATGGCAAAACAATAGTAGAAGATGTAAAAGGAATGCAGACAGATGTATTCAAATTAAAACATAAGATATTTGAAAAAGTTTACCCAGATTTGGAACTAAGAATAATTAAGTAGGAGGAAAATTAAATTGATTAATTGGAAAGAAGAATATAAAAAACTATACAAGTGTTTAATAGCAGTAACAATATTAATAATAACAGCTCTAGTAATGTTTATATTCACATTTACAGGAGTAACAAAGAAATTACAAGATAAAGATAAAAAGTTAACAGAGCAAGCAATAGAAATAGTTGATCTAAAAGAAATCATAAACGAAAGGGGAGAAAAGCAATGATAGAAGTAAACGAATATGTGAGAACTAAAGATGGAATTGTTGATAAAGTGATAATTGAATATGATGGAAAGTGCAATAATTCAAATTGCGATGAAAAACATATTTCTTGTAAATATAATTATTATAACGAAAAAGATATAGTAAAACACAGCAAACAACTAATAGATTTAATAGAAGTAAAAGATGTTATTAAATATAGAATAAATAATATTTCAACAACATTAGAAACAAAAGGCTATGTTGAAGGGATCGTAGATATATCAGATGAAGAAATGTTACAAAAAATAAAGAGTGATAAAAATTATCACATATTAGAAATCCTGACAAAAGAAAGTTATATGGCTAATTGCTATAAAGTAGGAGGAGAAGATGAATAGAGAGATAAAGTTTAGAGGGAAAATGGTACCTGAGAATGAATGGATTTTTGGAACAATATTAAGAATACCAGCTCCACCTGTATGCTTTGGAAAAAGTGAGTCAGATAAATATTATATACAGTTTCCAGACACAAGATATGTGCCAGACTGGAATATGCCATACAGAATGGTACAAGGAGAAGTAAATCCAGATACAATAGGACAATACACAGGACTAAACGATAAAAGCGGAAAAGAAATATATAGGGGAGATATAGTGCAAGGATTGTTTGCAGACCAAGAAGAACCAGGAATAAAAGGACAAGTTATATATAGCAATGATCAAGCTTCGTATATGGTAATTGCTAGTAATAACGATGAGTGGGAATTAGGCTATTTAGATAATTTGGAAGTAATTGGAAATATATACGATAATCCAGAGTTATTAGGAGGAGAATAGATATGTTAAAAACATTAATAGGAAGAAGAGTAGTAACATATGATGGACATATTGGAGTAGTGATAAAACATTTTAAACCAACAGGAAGAGATATGACAGTACATATAAAACAAGATGATGGGCGAATATGGTATTGTCCTGAAAATAATATTGTAGAAGTAAAGGAGTAACTATGTATTATTGTTTATTTGAACAAAGCGGAACATTCAAAAATGAATTTAAAAAACTTCGGATATGAAGCAGTTGATTATGATATACAAAATAAATTTAATGAAACAGATGTAATAATAGACTTATTCAAAGAAATAGAAAAGGCATACAACAAAGAAGAAAGTATATTTGATAACATAACCGAAAAAGACACAATATTAGCATTTTTTCCTTGTGTACGTTTTGAAGACCAAGTGCAGATGCACTTTAGAGGAACAGCATTTCAACAAAAGAAATGGACAGATGAGCAGAAATTAGAGAATGATTTAAAACTACATAAAGAATTAGATTTAATGTATGAAACAATAACAAAATTAGCAATAGTGTGTATTAGAAAGAATTTACCGCTAATAATCGAAAATCCGTATACAACAACACACTATTTAACAAAGTATTGGGCTATACCGTCAAAAGTTATAGATAAAGATAGAACTTTGCGTGGAGATTACTACGAAAAGCCAACACAATACTGGTTTATAAATTGTGAGCCACGTTACAATATGATTTTAGAAGCTTACAGTTGGAACAAAAAGAAAATAATCAGCAACACAAGTAGTAAAACAGAAAGAAGTTTAATCTCAAATGAATATGCAAACAGATTTATAAGAGAATTTATATTAGAGAGGAGTAAATAAGATATGGACGAAAATAAAATCTGTGAAGATAGGGAGCCTAAATATAATTATTGCATTATAAAATATAAAGAATTATATTTAAAGGAATTTTCATTATGTCCAAGAGTAGATTGTGAAAATAATGAAGTAACTTTTGAAGCTGATTATATATTTACATCAGATTATAATCAAGCAAATAAATTTAAAATATCAGATGCAAATTATATAAGCTCGTTATTAAGAGAAGGGACTTCATTAAAATATATATATTAGAGAGGAGTAAATAAGATATGGAAAAATATAATTTAAAAAATAAAACAGATATAAAAATGCATAATGTATTATTTGCAACAACAAGTTCAAGAGATTATGAGATGAAAAGGTTATTATTGCTAGAAGATATGCCTGATACAGAATATAATGAATTTGTTTTAGTAGAAGGATATCATTGTAGTTGTTATGATTTTGATGAGACCAACTGGGAATGCACAAAATTGACTAAAGATGAATTAAATAAATTGCTAAAAAAAATAGAAGATTGGGAAACATTAAGAAAAGAATTAAAAGAATTTTTAGCGAGATATTAAAGGGGAGGATACATAATGAAAGAAAAAACAGCAGATGAGATGTTTGAAAAGTTAGGGTATAAAAAGAGAAATTTAGATATTATATTTTCAAGATTTTTGGAAGAATGGGAAAATGAAGATTTAGCGAAAACATTTTCATTTAATACAGAATATAAAACAATAGATATTATAGATGAAAATAGATATGGAATAACTATGCAAGAACTACAAGCAATAAATAAGAAAGTAGAGGAATTAGGATGGATAAAGTAAAAAATTGGGTGGAACTTTCTAAAATTAAACCAAACAGTAAATATAAAATAGTAGTAGATGATGATATGGACAATGGCTGGGTTGTACCAATAATAGAAACAAAAGAAACAATAAAAAATTATTTTAAACATCATTTGTATTTATCAACACATACATTTTATTGGTCTTCTCGTGAATATTATACTAAAAAATTACAAGAATTTGGTTTTAACATTAAATTAATCGGATAACTATTAGGAGGTAATTAAGTGAAAGAAAAAATAAAAAGAATAATAGAAAAAATTAAAGATATATTTAGTTTACATTGTCCTAAATGTGGTGGAAGAATGAAAGCTGAATTTTTAGATATGGAAATAGACCACATTGTATATAAGTGTGAAAAGTGTGGAGAGGAGTGGATTTAATGCAATTATTTGAAGATTTAATAAAATGTAAAGACTGTATGAATAATATAAATAACAAGTGTATTTTATATCCAGGAAAAGATACAAAAGAAGAAAATACAGGTTGTTATGTAGGAATAGATAGAAATAATAAACAAAAACTTGTAGGAGGTGCTTTAAGTGAAAGAAAATAGTATAGAAGAAGATATAAAAAATGCAGAACATTTTATAAAATCTATAAAAACAGATAAAGAGTATAAAGAAGATGGATGGCATGGATATTACAATAAAGAAATTGTAGAGCTTGCTAGAATATTGCAGCATATTTTATCAGATTATAAAAGAGTACTGAAAGAAAATGAAGAAATAAGAATAAAAAACAATGCAATAAAAAGAGAAAGTGAAGCATATCTTGAATACATGATTAGATTAGATAATGAATTAAATTTAGAAAAAGAAAAATCAAAATATGAATGGATTAGACAAAATTGTTTACCACAAGAATTAGTAAATAAGTTATATATTCCAGTTCAAAAAGTAAAAGACAAGATAGAAGAATTAAAACAAGAAAAGAAAAAGTATGGCAATTGTTTAATAGAGATGTATGAAGATGAATTAGTAAATAGGGATATTAAAATTTTACAAGAATTGCTAGAAAGTGAGGAATAACAATGAAATTATATGAAAGAATAGAAAACAATAATTTTGATGAAATAGATAGAAACAGAGCAATTGAATTAATTGAAGGTGGAAATGGACATTTAGTTTATAATGAAAATTATTTTAAACTACAAAAAGAGAATGAAAAATTAAAAAATAAATTATTAGATACTTTGGAGGGGCAAAAGGTAATCAAAGAAGAGACACCACAATACATTAAAGAAAACTATATTCCAGTTGAAAAAATAAAAGACAAGATAGAAGAATTAGAACAAAAAAGAGAAGAGTACTATAACGAAAATAAATTAATAATAGATAATATTATCAATAAAAAAGAATTTTATAGAAAATTTGATACTCAAGATATACACACATATGCTATATTTGATGAATTTAATGCAGAAATAAGTCTTTCGCGAGAACTAATAGAAGGAAGGGAGAAAAAATAAAATGTGTGAATATTGTAATGCTATATATTATGTTGAAGTCAAACAGTTAACAACACCTATGTTAGCACCATTAACTCATACAGAAGAAATACGACAAGAATTGATAAATATAACAGGAATAAATCATTTAAGAATAAAAGCAAATTATTGCCCAATGTGTGGAAGAGAATTAAAGGAGGACTAACATATGACAAAAGAACAAGAAGTATTAAAAGATTTAAAAAAGTCACATTAGAAGAATTAGATGAAGCAATAAAAGCTGTTGATAAGCAAGAACAAGAAGAAGCAATAGAATATTTTAAGAAACATATAAAATATTTTGAAAATAAAGCAAAAGAATTATTAAATAAATAAAAGAGCATACTACAATAAGGTGGTAGTATGAAAGAAAATGAGATAATAACAAAATGGAAACGAGGTTTAAGTAAAAATCAATTAGCAACAATGTATAGAAGACAATACAATCAAGAAATAAAAATAATAAGATCAAGCGTAAGACACAGACATGATGGAAGATACATAAGCAATTATGAAGCATTAGCTTATGTAGAAAGAGCAATATATAAATATTTGAAAGAAAGGAAAAACAAATGACAATAAACCATGTATACAACAAAGTAATAGACACAATGAAGGAATTAGAAAACATAAACTTATTAGACATATCAAAAAGAAAAGAAAGTCAAGCACAAATAAATAAAGCATATAAAATCTTAGACAATTTTAAAGATGAGCTTATAAGAGAAAATATAAAAAGAAAACAAGGAGGCACAAATGATAGAGAAGGATGCTAAAAAAGAATTATATTCATATTTACATAGTAAAAAACTTGAAGAAAGAAAATTAAATCAAATAGAAGAAACAAAAACAAAACTTACTAAAACAACTACAGTACTATCTGATATGCCAAAAGGAACACCAGACAATGATAAAATGACAAAAAACATTGATAGACTGTTAGAATTGATATCTGAACACATAGAAATTATGCAAGAAGAAGAAGAAAACCTCATTAGAATAACAAATAAAATAAAAATGGTAGAGCAACCATATAAAAATATATTAGAATTAAGATTTGTAGAAGGCATGAAAGTTGAAGAAGTATCAGTAGAAATAGATAAGGCTTATAGATATACAAAGACTTTAATAAAAAAAGCTATAAAAGAATATGCAAAATTATAAAAAAGCACCTTTTATGTCTTTTTTAGCACCATAAAAATGTGATATATATATAATCGAGAGAAATGTAAGTAGAGTAAAGAGTAAATGCAAGCCCTTAGTATTTACTCTTTTTATTATGTTATGAAAGGAAGAATAAAAATTATGAAATTAATGATAAGCCAACCTATGAAAGGTAAAACAAATGAACAAATAAGAGAAGAAAGAGCAGAATTAGTAAGTAGATTACAAGAAGAAGGAAACGAAGTTATAGATACAGTATTTGAAAATGCACCAGAAGATGAAGATATTGCAATTTACATGTTATCTCAATCAATTAGATACATAGGAAAAGTTGATGGAATTGTATTTATGAAAGGTTGGGAAAAAGCAAGAGGATGCAAAATAGAACATGAAGTAGCAGTAGAATACGGAAAGCAAGTGTTTTATAACAATTAATTAGTTATTACCAGTATGCTAGGTAACTGATAATATAAATTTGGCTGTAATGATTATTATCCTTTGAGTATATAAAGAACATTCCTAGCGAGTTCTAATATCTAGGTAAAGTCTTGATAGTAAGATGCGGGTCTTGGACACCTGAGAGTGTAGGTACAACTCCTACTACCTAGAACAAAGTGTTTATAAGAAAAGAGGTAATAATATGACTCTAGAACAAATAAAACAATTCAAAGAAGAAAACTGCAGTAAATGTAATAAAGATATTGACTGTAAAATAACACAAGACATAAATGGAAAACTAAAGTGCACAGAGGATTAAAGATATGGAACAATGTTTGATAGATAATAAAGTATGTCCAATACAAGGAAAAAAATGTAAAGAATGTAAATTAGATGATTGTAAAAGGACAATAGAGATGATAGAAACACAAGAAGAAAGAGAAGAAAAATGGAAAAGAAAATTAATAAATGTACAATTACCAGAACGGTTGTAAAGACTGTTCTTTTTTAGAGGTTATAAACCTAGATAAGCAGATTGTTAGATGTTCTTATCTAGTTAAAAATAAATGTTTGATAAAATAGGAGAAAATTATGTTAAATTTATTAATAAACATATTGATATGTTGTGGAATTATATTAGCTTCTTTTATAACTATATGCTTAACAATAATAGCAATATATATAGTAATGTTAGTTATTAAAATAGTTTTAAATGAGCTGAATAAAAAGTAGGTGGAGGTAGATGGCTAATGAACAAAACTTAATGTCAATACAAGAAGTTAACTCGAGAAGAAGTCGAGAGGAACATAGAAAAGATAGTTCAAAAGGTGGAAAAAAATCAGCCGAAATAAAAAGACAAAGAAAAGCAATGAAAGACACCATGAAAATGCTTTTAAACTTAGATTTACCAGAATCAGAAGGTAAAGAAAAATTGAAAGAAATGGGAATAGAAGAAGAGGACTTAAATGTACAGACTGCAATATTAACTAATCAAGTTCAAAGAGCATTGAAAGGCGATTTAGATAGTGCAAAATTTTGTAGAGATACATCAGGAGAATATATAGGCGCTGAGGAAGAAAAAGAAGAAAACGAATATTATAAAGTTTCTATACCAGCTAAAGATATTCCACCAGCATTTATAAATATCTATAGAAGTATATTAAATAGAGAATATACAGAGTATTGGCTTGAAGGCGGAAGAGGAAGTATTAAATCTACTTTTGCAAATGAAACATTAATAGATTTATTAGAAAACAATCCTAAAATGTGTGCAATCATAATTAGAAGATACACAAATACATTAAGAGATTCAGTATATGCACAAACAGAATGGACGATTTCTCAGTTCTCAGAAACGTTTGAAGGATTACAAGATAGTTACGAATTTAAAGTAAGTCCTATGGAAATAACAAAAATTTCTACAGGTCAAAAAATATATTTTAGAGGGACTGATGACCCAGGAAAAATAAAATCAATAAAACCTCCAAAAGATATGTATATAGGAATAATCCTTTATGAAGAATTTGACCAAATACAAGGAATGAATGCAGTAAGGAAAATAAATCAATCTATCGTAAGAGGTGGAGATGATTTTATACAGCTATATGTATATAATACGCCACCAAGTAAACAACACTTTGTAAACAAAGAGAAAAAGATACTTAAAAAAAATAGATTAGTATATTTAACAGATTATAGGTCTGCTCCAAAAGAATGGCTGGGGCAGGCTTTTATTGATGAAGCAGAATTTATAAAAGAAACTAATCCTAAAGTTTATGAAAATGAATATTTAGGATTAGAAACTGGAGATGGTGGAAATGTATTTGAAAACTTAGAGATCAGAGAAATAACAGATGAAGAAATCAAGAAATTTGATTGGATATATAAAGGAGTTGACTGGGGGTGGTATCCTGACCCATTTGCATATAACAATATGTACTATAACAGTCAACAAAGAACATTGTACATTTTTGATGAATTGGATTGCAATAAAAAATCAAATGCTGAAACATGGCAAATGTTAAAAGACAAAGGGGTAACAGAAGAAGATTTAATAACAGCTGATTCATCAGAAAATAAGTCTATAGGAGATTATAGAGATTATGGCTCTAACATAAGAGGAGCGATTAAAGGACCAGGAAGTGTAGAATATAGCATGAAATGGTTATCAAGTTTAAGTAAAATAGTAATAGACAGGCAAAGATGTCCTAATACGGCAAGAGAGTTTGAAGAATATGAATTTGAAAAGGACAAAGATGGAAATGTAATAACAGGATATCCAGACAAAAATAATCATCATATAGACGCAGTAAGATATGCATTAGAAAGAGTATGGAACAGGAGAGGAGAATAATGTTTCAGATAATATTAAATTTTATAAAAGGAGTAATAGGAAAGATGTTTAGTAAAGGTACTATACAAGATGCTCTAAATATAGAAATAGCAATATCAAGCGATATGGCAAAAGCAATTACGTTGTTTGAGAAAATATATGTTAATGAAGCACCTTGGTTAAAAGAAGATGAAGTAGAGAGCTTAGAATTAGGTTCATCAATTGCAAATGAGTTTACAAGACTAACAACTTTAGAAATGAAATCGGACATAACAGGAAGCACAAGAGCTGATTTCTTAAATAAGCAATATCAAAAAGTAAAAGACAAACTAAATGAAAATCTTGAAATAGGGAATGCAGTTGGTGGATTAGTATTTAAACCATATGTAAAAGATGGACAGATATATGTCGATTTAGTAAAAGGTAGTTGCTTTTACCCTACAGAGTTTAACAGCTCGGGAGATATTATAGCAGGAATATTTACAAGTCAAATAACAAAAGGTAATGACATTTACACAAGACTAGAATATCATAAGTTCTATGAAAATCCTCTAGAAAACGATATAAATTACATAATAAAAAATGTTGCATATAAGAGTAATAACAACTCTATATTAGGAACAAAAGTAGATTTAATTCAAATATCCGAATGGGCAAACATACAAGAAGAAACAGCTATACAATACGTTGAAAAACCATTGTTTAGCTATTATAAGCCACCAGTTGCGAACAATATAGAACCAGAAAGTCCAGTTGGGGTGTCTGTATATGCAAGAGCAATAAATTTGATTAAAGAAGCAGATAGACAATGGGGAAGAATAGTTTGGGAATATGAGGCGTCAGAAAAAGCTGTATATGTTGATGAATTGGCAACAAAACCAAGTCAAAGTAAAGATAAAAAACAATCATTTACAGTAAACAAGTTAAAAGGAAGATTATATAAAACATTAAACACAGGAGCTGAAAAATCAGATTTCTTTAAAGACTATTCTCCTGAAATAAGAGATGAAGCTTTATGGAGAGGGCTAAACAAGACATTACAAAGAATAGAGTTTAATGTTGGATTAGCTTATGGTACTTTATCAGAACCTAATACAGTAGATAAAACAGCGACAGAGATAAAATCAAGCAAACAAAGAAGTTATGCAACAGTGTCTAAAATGCAAGAAAATCTGCAAAAAGCATTGGAAAACTTAATATATGCAATGGATGCATTAACAACATTATACAATTTAGCACCTCAAGGAAATTATGAGGTGTCTTTTAATTGGGATGATAGTCTAATAGTTGATACTGAACGAGAACAAACGTTACAAATGCAAGAAGTAAATGCAGGACTAAGAAGTAAGATAAAATACATAATGTTTAGATATGGACTAACGGAAGAGCAGGAAAAACAGGAACTTGAATTGATTAATCAAGAAAAACAGACAAATGCTGAAATATTTGGCTTTCCAAAAGAGGAGTGATGTAAATGCTAACTCCTGAACAATGGAATCAAATAGGAAAACAAGCAGAACAAATCTACAGTAAATTAGAATTAGAAATAATACAAGAAATAGCAGAAAGAATAGCTAATGTCGGTTATGCAAACACAGTTGTCTTAAACGACATCCTTATAGCTCAAGAAATGGGATTGATGTATCAAGATATCATAGAGATAGTTGCTAAATACAATAATACCTCAGTAAGTCAAATTCAAAATATATTTGAAACTGCTGGGGTTAAATCTTTAGAATATGACGACAAGATTTATAGACTGGCAGGATTAACTCCAACATCTTTAAAACAGAGTGCAAGTATGTGGAGATTATTAGAAGCTACAGCATTAAAAACAAATAATAATTTAAGTAATCTAGTAATGACGACTGCAAGCTCTTCCCAAACACAATTTTATAATGCGATGAATAAAGCATATATGGAAGTAAGTGCAGGAGTAAAAAGTTATTCTCAATCCATTATAGATACAATTAAAGAAATAAGCAATCAAGGAGCTTATATAACATATCCAAGTGGAAGAAAAATGAGTATTGAGAGTGCAGTGAGAATAAATATTGTAACATCAGTAAATCAAACTTGTGGAAAATTACAATTAATGAGAGCAGATGAAATGAATTGGGATTTAATGGAATTGACAGCACACGCAGGAGCAAGACCAGAACATGCAGAATGGCAAGGCAAAATAGTATCAAGAAGTGGTCAAAAAGGATACTTAAGCTTAGAGGACATAGGATATGGAGAAGTAACAGGTTTTAAAGGTGTAAATTGTGGACATGACTGGAATCCGTATTATAAAGGCTCAACAAGAACATATACAGACAAAGAGCTTAAAAAATTAAATAACCAAACGGTCAATTATAATGGTCAAAAAATGTTATTGTATGATGCTAAGCAATTGCAAAGAAAAATGGAAAGACAAATAAGGCAAGATAAAAAAGACATTGCCGGACTGCAAGGAGCATTAACAAGCAATAATAAAGACTTAAATATAGAACAAGTGCAAAAGGAATTGCAAGATGCACAAGCAAAAATAAAGATACATAACAGTGCGTTCAACAATTTCTTAGATGAAACAGAATTTAGAAAAGATTATTCAAGATTACAAATTTAGTTAATTAAGACACTTTTATAGGTGCCTTTTTTATATACAAAATTCGTCTACTTGTAGGACGTGAATAAGTACAAGCCTACACGTGAAGAGAAACACGTACAAAATCGTAGTAGGAGAAAGGAAACAGTATGAAGAGGAAATTTTTAGAAGATTTAGGACTTGAAGATGAAGTTGTAAACAAAATTATGGCTGAAAATGGAAAGGATTTAACAGAACTAAAAGCAAAAGTTGATGACTTAAATGAACAAATAAACGTTAAAGAAACAACGATTAAGCAAAAAAATGACAAAATAACAGAACTTGAAAAAGTTGACATTGAAGCCATAAAAAAAGAACAATTTAGCCTAGGCAAAGCGGAAGGTTCTAAAGAAATTGAAGATTTTAAAAGACAAAACGCTATAGACAAAGTCTATAACGAAGAGTTTGAAGTTGATGGAAAGAAATACAAAGTTAAGGATAAGAAAGGATTGCAAGGTTATTTAGATAATGAAAAAATTAAATATGAAAATAACCAAGTAAGCGGATTAGTTGAACAATTTTCAGAGATTGTTAAAACTAGTCCTTATTTATTTGAAACTGATACTAAAAATCCACAATTTGCAGATTCAACACCAGGAACTAATTCGAATAAAGACAATGAAAATGCATTAAGACAAGCGATGGGATTAGAACCTAAAAAAGATTAAAAAGAAAGGAAAATTAAAATATGGGAAACAATATTCAATTATCAAAAAATTACGTACCTTTACTAGACGAGGTTTATAAAAAAGCTAGTACAACAGAAGAATTTAATGCAGATGCATCTACAGTTAGAATGGGAGCAAATGCAAATGAAATTTTAGTAGCAAAATTAAGTATGGATGCATTAAAAGATTATTCAAGAAATAGCGGATATACAAAAGGAAACGTTGACTTAAAATGGGAAACATTAAAATTTAACTATGATAGAGGTGTTAAATTTGTTGTTGATGAAATGGACAATGAAGAGACAATTGAATTATCATTTGGAAAATTAGGCTCTGAATTTGAAAGAACAAAAGTAGCGCCAGAAGGAGACGCTTTCTTCTATGCAACTTTAGCAGGAACAGAAGGAATTTCAAAGGTTGAAGCTGGTCAAACATATGTAACAGGAGAAGAAGTTTTAGATGCTTTAAGAGCAGCACAAAACAAGATGGATGAAGACGAAGTACCAGCAGAAAATAGACATTTGAGAATTACACCAACATTATTAAGATTGGCTCAAAGTGTAAAAACATATGAGAATAAAGGAGTTTTAGATGAATTTGCATCTATTAAAAAGGTCCCACAATCAAGATTCTACACAGCAATTGATTTATTAGATGGAACATCTGAAAACGAATTAACTGGTGGTTACAAAAAAGCAACTACTGGAAAAGACATAAACTTTATGATTATAGAAAAATCTGCAGTAATTAAATACGACAAACATAAAGCTAACAACATAATTAGACCTGAGGACAATCAAGAATCTGACGGGTATATGCAAAAATATAGAAAATACGGAATTGTTGATACATATGAAAATAAAGTATCAGGAATTTATTTAAGCCACAAAGCTTAATTGAAAGGAGAGAGTATATATGGCAACAACAATAGGAATGGGAGCAAAGAAAAAGACTAAAAAAGAAGAAAGCAAAAAAGTCATAGAATTAAACGCTAAAATAGCAAAATTAGAAAAAGAAAATGCTGATTTAATTAAAAAGGTAGAAGAAATACAAAAAGAAAACGAAGAATTAAACGCTAAAATAGCAGAGCCAGAAAAACCTGCTAATTCTTAAGGAGGCAAGGTATGCTTAAATACATAACTGATGAAGAATATGTAGAGTTGTTAGGTAGTGAAAGCATACCTGACAACTTTGAGAATTTAGTAATAAAAGCAAGTAATTATATTAATTACAACACTCATGGGAGAATCGATAAAAACAATATTCCAGAGCAAGTAAAATATGTTACTTGCTTAATTATTGATTTAATAAATGAAGAAGAAACAAAAATAAGTGAAATTGGAAGCTTGAAATCACAAAATATAGAAGGCTGGTCAGAAAGTTATGCTACTCCAAAAGAAATAAAAGCAGATTACAACAATAAAAAACAATCTGTATTAAAAGAGTATTTATGGGATGAAATCGGAACAGATGGATTACCTCTATTGTATAGTGGGGTGTGCTAAATGAATAAGAAGTTTTTTAAGGATAAAATAACAATCTATCATTTTAATAATGATGAAACTGTTACGAGATTGCCATTTGAGGCGGTTTATTTTAGACACAATAAAAAGACTAACCTGATAGATAAACGGACTTGAAAAAGGAAGCACAGGTTCAATAACAATACCTACAGATGAACAATTAATTATTTCTACTAATGATTACGTAGTTGAAGGAATCATAAAAGGTGAATTTGACGAAAAAACATTAATGAAGAAATATCAATTATTCAAAGTAGTGTCAGTTGATGATAACAGAAAAGGTGGACTACAGCATTACAAAATAGGAGTATCTGAATAATGCAAATGAATGTCAAAGTAAAAATGAATAGCAATAGCAAGATAATAAAAGACCACCGGCTTAGATGAAAATGGAAGAGTAACAGAGTACTTAAGAGACACTGTCTATCGTTTATATGAGCCTTATGCTCCAAGAGAAGGTGGAGACTTATATAGAAAAGTAACATTCCCTAACAAACATTCTATAAGACATGCTGGACCTTATGCTCATTACCATTATAAGGGTAAAAAAGCAATAGGAACTTCAAGACCAAAAGGAGTAAAAAGAACAATATCTAATGAAGATATGAAATATCAGGGAGCACCTAAAAGAGGACCCGAATGGGAAAAAAGAATGATGAATGATAGAAGAAAAGATGTTGTAAAAGATGTTGAAAACTTTATAAAAAATGGAGGCAAGTAATGGAAAAATCAAAAATGGAATTAATAAAAGAATATATAGAAAGTTGCCCTCTACTAGAAGGGGATAAAATAAATGTTGATTATTTAGATGATGAAGTCTATTCATATTCAATCGATAGAACACCAAGTAATCCAGTATTAAAGAAATTTAATGATGGAACTGGTGGAAAATATCAAATCACTTTTGATTTTACAGTTACTGCACCAATAAGTAGTAGAGTTGTAACAAATCTTGCTAATTCTAAATTTGGAGAAGATTTTATGGAGTGGATAAAAAGGCAACAAATGTTAAGAAATTTACCTAGAATAAATGGTGCTCATTCAATAGAATGTACAAGTCCAAGTTACATTTTACAGAAAACAGAAACAACAGCAATTTATATTATTCAAATGAATTTCACATATTACGAACTATCTTAACGGATAGTTCTATTTTTTTATAAGGAGGAAATGAAAATGGCAGAAGCATTAAAAATCTATAATAGAGCTGACATTGTTAATTTTATGAAAGTTGACGATGGATATAAAAGAATGCAAGGATTTACAGAAGGTGGTAAGTCACTAAATTCTACAACTTATGATAGAAGATATATAGATGAAAAGACAGAAAGAAGTACAGTAACAGGATATTCAACAGAAATAGCTTATAGCTTTGATAGGATTGTAGGAAATGCAATCCATGAAAAAATAGCAAAAATTCATGATGATGAATTAGTTGGAGAAAGTGTTGAAATACTAACAGTTAATACAACGACAAAAGAGGCTAGATTAAGAAATTATAGTGTTATACCTGATGCTGATGGAGACTCAACAGACGCTTATACATATTCTGGAACATTCCATGCAGATGGAGATATAACAGTAGGTACAGCAGTAGTTACACCAGATGGTATGACAGCAACATTTACAGCTAAGGAGCTAATGAATGATAAAAAGTAGGGCAAGGAAAATCCTTGCCTTAACTATTGGGAGGAAACTATGAAAATAAAAAATATAGAAGTTAATTTTGATTTCTTAGATGCAGACGATGTAGAAAGATTTGAAAAAGAAGCAAAAAAAGTAGTAGAAGAATGTCAAAATAAAGATAAAATAGAAATGAGTTATGCAGAAGTAATAAGAGAAGAATGCAATATCATAGAAAACTTTTTTGATAATGTCTTTGGAGAAGGAATTTCTAATAAGATGTTCAACGGAAAGAAAAATTTAAAAGAACATATAAATGCATTTGAAGATATCGTAAATCAAAAAAATGAGCAACAACAAGATTTGCAAAGAACAATAGATAGATATCAACCAAACAGAGAACAAAGAAGACACAATCAATTTAAAGGTAAAAGAAGATAATGAATATAAATATTTTATTAGATAAATTACCCCAATATACCTCAGAAGGGTTAAAGATAAGAACAAATTTTAAAGAAAGCATTAAATTTGAATTATTAATGCAAGACAATAAAATTAGTGAAGTTGACAAATTAGCAATTGCTTTAAATTTATATTATTATGAAGTACCAAAAAATATAGAAAAAGCAGTAGAAGATCTGTTATGGTTTTACCGATGCGGTAAAGAAATTAAGACTAGTCAAAACAAAGAAAAAAATAAGCAAAAGCAAATTTATAGCTATGAATTTGATGCAGAATATATATATAGTTCATTTATGGAACAATATAAGATAGATTTAAATACATCACATATGCATTGGTGGAAGTTTAAAGCGTTATTTGAAGGGTTAAATGAAAATACGCAAATAGTAAAAATAATGGGATATAGAGCAATAGATTTGGGAAAAATAAAGGACAAAGAAGAAAAAGCAAGATATAAAAAATTAAAAAAGCTATATGCATTACCTGACATGAGAACAATAGAGCAAAAAGAAGCGGATTTTGGAAGAGCTTTTTGGTAATTCGACAAAATTCGACAACATTTTTCTTTTTCTTGTATTATAATATAATCATATTATAGTATAAAAGGAGGATATATTATGGCAAATTATACTACAATAACAAGTGATAAAAACAAAAAAACTGCAATAGGATTATGTTGTCTTGGGTTCATATGTATAGGAGGAATACATGATTTTTATTTAGGAAATTATGGAAAAGGTATCATAAAGCTAGTAACAGTAAATTGGTTTATGGTAGGAACATTATTAGATTTAATAAAAATAGCTTCTGGTGGGTATAAAGACAATTCAGGAGCACCATTAAGAAAATAGGAGGGCATAATGAAAAAATGGTTTTTATGTCCTTATTGCAAAAAGAAATTAATAAAATATAAAGAAGACGCTGAATCAAAAGGCGTCTTTTTATTATGCAAAAATTGTAAAAAAGAAATAGAAATAAAAATTAACAATAAGGAATAAAGTCTTTAAATTGAGCCAATGAGCCTGACTAGAAAGGAGATAGTCATGGCAGATGGTTCGGTTACAATTGACACTAAACTTAATAACGATGGATTTAAAAGTGGTTTAGGAAAGCTAGGAAGCATAGCCAAAACAGGATTAAAAACTGTAGCAGTAGCGACTGGTGCTGTTGCCTCAGCATTTGCAGGTATTGTAACAGCTAGTGTTAATGCGAGAGGAGAAATAGAACAAAGTTTAGGTGGAGTAGAGACACTTTTTAAAGATAGTGCTGATAAGGTTATTAAAAATGCAAACAATGCTTTTAAAACAGCAGGAATGTCAGCAAATGAATATATGCAAAATGTAACATCTTTTAGTGCTTCGCTACTTCAGAGTGTTGCAGGAGATACTAACAAAGCAGCAGATATAGCAGATATGGCAATGACTGATATGTCAGATAATGCCAATAAAATGGGAACATCTATGGAAGCCATAACTGATGCTTATCAAGGGTTTGCTAAGCAAAATTATACTATGCTTGACAACTTGAAGCTTGGTTATGGTGGAACAAAAACAGAAATGGAGCGTTTGTTAGCAGATGCTCAAAAGATTACAGGAATTAAATATGATATTAACAACTTAAGTGATGTATATGAAGCTATACATGTCATACAAGGAGAGTTAGGAATAACAGGAACAACAGCAAAAGAAGCTTCTGAAACATTGCAAGGAAGTTTTTCTGCAATGAAAGCATCGTGGAATAACTTTTTAAGCGGTGCAGGAGATTTAAGTCAAGTTGTAGATACGGCAACAGATGTTGTAAAAAACGTGGTAAGAATAGTAAATGAAGCAATTCCTGATATAGTATCAAGTATTTCAAAATCTTTACCAGAATTATTGGAGTTGGGTGGAGAAATATTGCAACAGTTGATACAAGGAATTATTACATACTTACCAGAACTAATGAATAGCGCAGGACAAATATTAAGTAGTTTAGCTCAAGGAATTATTCAAACGTTACCACAGTTATTGCCTGTAGTATTACAAATAATACAAACTTTAATTACAAATTTAACTAATTCTTTGCCACAAATAATACAAGTTGGATTTCAAGTGATTTTGCAATTAGCAACAGGAATAGCTCAAATGCTTCCAACCTTAATTCCAGAAGCGGTAAATTGTATTGTTACATTGGTTGAAGGATTACTAGATAATATAGACCAATTAATAGACGCAGGTATTCAATTGATCATTGGACTTGCAGAAGGATTAATAAACGCCTTGCCAACTTTAATTGAGAAGATACCTGTAATAATAGAAAAACTAATTAATGCAATAGTTAGAAATTTACCCAAAATAGTTGAAGCAGGAATAAAACTTGTTGTCATGCTAGCAAAAGGATTGATACAGGCAATACCTCAATTATTGAGTAAAATACCAGAAATAATAGGAGCAATAGTAAAAGGACTAGGAGAAGGAGTTTCAAAAGTAGCAGAAGTTGGAAAAAATATAATTCAAGGACTTTGGAATGGAATAAGCAATATGCGGAAGTTGGATAGCTAAAAAAATTAAAGGATTTGGCGAAGGAGTCTTAAATGGAATTAAGGACTTCTTTGGTATCCATAGTCCGTCAACAGTATTTAGAGATGAAGTAGGAAAATACTTAGCTCTAGGAGTGGGAGAAGGTTTTTCTGACAATATATCAAAGGTATATAAACAAATGAAAACAGCAGTAGACTTTCAAACACAAAAACTAAGTGCAAACTTAAGTACGACAGCTAGTTTCAATAGAGTAATAACAGCGAACATAAATGTAACAGGAAACACTTATATGGACAGCACAAAAGTTGGAAGAATGACAGCTCCTACGGTGTCAAAAACATTAAGGATAGGAGGTGCATTCGCATAGACTTACGATATAATGGAAAAAGTTATAAAGTATTAGATAGCATAGAAATACAAAAATCTTCAAGAGAACTAAAATATACAGATATAAAAATAGATTTTAAGGGAGGAACAATAGAAGACCTCCCTTTTTATATGCAAGAAATGCAAATATACGATATAAATAATAAACTGTTATTTACAGGATATTTAGAAAGTTATAAGATGCCTGAATTAACAATGGTAAATAGCATAAAAAACGAATTAACATTAACTTTAATGACTCCACGTACAATGGCAACAAAAAAGACTGTAACAATCGTAACAACAGACACAATGTTAAATATTATTAATAGAATCTTTCAACCACTTTACAACGATGGTTTTGTATTAAAAGAAAGTAATTTCGACAACAAAGCTATAACAGTAAAATTAATAGCGAGAACAATAGAAGAATGCATGAAAATTTTGTCTACTAGATATGCACTATATTGGAATATAAACGAATTAAAAGAAATTACAGTAAACAGCATTGAATATCAGTTTAATAAACCTTTTACAAAATCGATAAATATAAACAATTATAAAAAACAAATAAAAGGATTTACAAAGTTGGTTCCAAGTGTAGAAGGAACAGACTATGCTAATATAATAAATGTAAAAAATGCAAGAGTATTTTATAGCTTTATAAATAAAGATATGAACATAACATTAAAAAAAGACGGAAAACTTGAGTTTGAAAATCCTGTCGACATTAGCTATAGTACTGCGAAAAGGTTAAATGCAGGAAGTTTTATAGATGGTGCTGAAATTGCAGTTAGCAATCTACAGATCATATATCATGATAGTAGTGGAAAGTCTAAAGATGCTTATATTATAAGTGGAATTAATACAAGTGGAGACATAAAATCTGGTTTAAATGTAAAAGATATAGGAACAGATAGCAAAGAAAATAGCTTATTTGTTTTAAATATGGATAGTATGTTTAATTATTTAGCAACAGGGTTTACATATAAAGGTGAGGACACCATAACAATAGACCAAATTTATTCTGAGACAGCTTTAAGATATTCAAGCATGAAACTTCTTAATTGGCATGAAATAGAAAAAAACGCAGGCACTATAACGACAACCGGTCAAATAGAAAAAACTCTTGATGCTAAAGAAAAGTGGTTTACTGTACAAGAATTAATAGATTATGTCAGAGGAAACTTTGTTTCTAATGATAAAAATACAAGTATTATAAAAATTTATTGTGATGAAGATAACAAAATAGAAATAGGAGATAGGTTAGAAATAGATTTACCAGAACTATATACACAAGGAAATTATATAGCTACAGATATGACAATTTCAAAAGAATGGAATAATCCTTATGAATATATTACAGAACTAAGAAACACAGCATTATCTGAAAATTATGCTAATTTATTTCAAGATTCATTAGATACAGAAGAACAAGCGAATCAAGTAGAGGTTGAATACGTTGTAGAATATGCAGAAGAAGAAACAATAGCAGAGGTACACGACATCGAATACTTACCTTCTCAGGAGGTGCAATCATGAAAATAAAAAACGAAAGCGTAACAATAAAAATAGGAAACAAAGAAAAATCTTTTCACAATCTAATTTTAAATAGCTATATAGACTTATTTGCAGATAGTTTTTTGAAATTTAAAAATAAATTACTTACATATTGCTACGTTAAATTTGATACAACCCAGACTATAAATGAAAATAGTACTACAATGGAATATGACACTATATTAGAAACAAATTTTTACAAAACAAAAGAATCTTTCTCAGAAAACAATATTATAAATGATTATATATATGATATCCCTGTAATGGAACAAGAGGAAATATCAACTTTTGTCGGAAAGAAAATAACAGGAATAGGATTTGGTGACTATGACAATGACAGTGGACAATATTTATTATATGCATTTTTAGACGTTAGTAAATATCAAATTATAGTACAAGAAGGACAAGAAGTTGTAATATCAAGAAAAGATAAAATAACGAGTGATTTGCAATTTTATTCACCATTTTCAAGCGTGAAATATCCAACACATTTGACATCAAGAGGAATAATAGAAAAAATAGGAATGGAATACAACGAAATCTTTTCACAACTATACTCTGTAGGTTTTGGAACGCTATATAGTAAAATAGATACTGAAGAAATACCTGTTTCGGAATTAGATTTTAAGAAAGAAGGAACAGGAATAGTAACTTTAATAGGAGCGCAAGACTATGCGGTATACCCAAATACTGATTTATTTCCAAGCCCTGAGGTATATCCAGGGCGAAGTTCGGAAGGATTAAAAAAATTAGAAATACCAGATAGAGGAGAAGGACAATATCCTTCTTTTTTGCTTTTTCCGTCTACAGAGTTGTACCCAAAGCAATCTTCTCCAAAATATGTAATTTATAAGTTTAAATTGTATCGAAGACGATATGAAGGAGAATTAGAAATAGTCGAGGATACAGGATTGTATTATTATCAATCACAATCAATAGATGGGACAGGAGCAATAAAACTAACTATAAAATATGAAAGGGGTTAAATTATGATAATTTTTGAAAATCTGCCAAGTGAAAGAACACCGATAGATGCAGACAATTTAAATGCAATTCAACACACGAAAAGAGTATTGGTAACAACAAACACAGAAATAAAAGCAAATACAAATTACACAGTTCCTGAAAAGTATTACGTAGGTAAAAATCATCTATGGATATACTTCGAAGGAACTTTGTTAATTAAGAATGAGAATTACATAGAAACAGGAGTAAACGGAGAAGAAAGTACAGCAATTCAATTCCTAGATTGGGATGTACCAATAGGAAGCAAATTAGAATTTTTATATAAGTAAAGGAGTGAGAATATGGGCGAACCACGAAATGCAGTTTTTATAAAAACAGGAGAAGAGTTTGAAACAAACAAATTTATAGATGGAAAAAGAATATATGGAAAAAGAATAAATTGTGGACAATTGCCAGATCCGGGGCAAGGTAGTAGGACATCAACAGGACTTACTAACGTAACATATATAGGATTAGAAGGAGGATTCAATCCTGATGGCAGTCAATTTGTTCCTTGTAATATATATTTTAATAGTAACTTAAGCATTGGAGCGTTTATACAAGATAATACGATAAGAATTGGTAACAATGGCTCTGGAAACAGAACAGGAATTGTATATGTTACAGTTTATTACACTAAAAATTAGAAATAAAAAGGAAAATGATAATATGAATGAAATTAGCAAAACCGTTGTGGTTCTAAAGGAAACATAGAATACTTGGGTGCAGATTTAACAGTTAAAGTATTTGAATAACCTGTGATTAATATGAAAGGAAAAGATATGATATGAAAGATAAGAAAATAAAAGTAGCAGACAATAGTATGGTATATTTTAATGATAAAGTTCTTGGAATAGATGGAGAAAACTTACAGGGAAAAATAATATTCTATTTTGAGAACTTTAAGAATGGAGTAGCATGGTTAGAATTTGAAAAAGAAGATGGAACAAAAAAGTACATACCAATGGATAAAGTAAATGAAACATATGAGGTAGAAATAAAACCAAGCTTACTTTCAGATACGTCAATAATATATTTGCAACTAAGAATAACAGAAGATGAAAAAGAAAATGGAATACCAGTGTTTAAATCAAAAAAATTCTATATGAATATCTTGGATTCAATAAATGCAACATCTACAATAGAAGAAGATTACCCTGATATTTTAGATGTTTTAAACAATAAGCAGGACAAATTGAAAGCAGGGAAAAATATAACAATAGGAAACAACGTAATAAGTGCAAATTTTAAAGAAACAGCAGATAAAGAATACGTTGATAATCAAGACAAAGATATACTAAAAAGTGCTAAAGAATATGCTGATAATCAAGTACCAAATGTAGTTGAAACATATGTTAAAGGACACAAAGAAGAATTAAAAGGCGAAAAAGGAGATACCGGACCTCAAGGAGAAAAAGGAGACATTGGAGAAACTGGACCTCAGGGAATCCAAGGACCGATTGGACCACAAGGAGAGCAAGGAGTACAAGGTATTCAAGGAGAAAAAGGTATTGATGGAAAAAATGGAAAAGATGGTACTAATGGCAAGGATGGTATAAATGGAACTAATGGGGAAAATTATTCAGTAGAAATAGTAGAAAGTACATTGACCACACAAGAAATAGAACCAAATAAGTTCTATAAATTCGGGGAAGTAACAGAGTTAAATTTAACATTAGCAGAAATAACAGATAATACGCAATTAAATGAGTTTATGTTTGAATTTGTATCAGCTTCAACAGCTACAACGTTAACATTGCCAAACACGATTAGATGGCTAGAAACACCGTCTATAGAAGCAAACAAGACGTATCAATGCAGTATTGTAAACAATATAGGAATATTGGTAGGTGTTGCAAATGCCTAGTTTTAGAAGAAGATTAATGATGTCTGTGAAAAAGCAAGATGAATATACAGAATTAAAATATTTGGCGTCAAATGGTACGCAATACATTGATACTGAATTTAAACCGAATAGCAACACAAGAATTATTGTAAGAGCAAAAATAACTTACTTTATTACTACATTTGTCTTTGGTGCTAGGATTTCAGCCGGAAATTCAACTTTTGCTGGGTTAATGGAAAGACAAACAGCAAACTTAGGTTATTATAGACTTGATTATTCAAAAGCACTAAATAGAGTAGTAACAATTACAAATAATGATAACGATATTCATTATTTTGAAATCGATAAAGGAAAATTATTTTTTGATAATGTTGAATATCAAGCAAAATCTACAACAGAATTTCAAAGCGATTATAATCTAGTACTTTTTGGAATAAATACAGCACGGAACTATTACAAAGTCAAATAAAATGAATATATATGATTGTAAAATATATGATAATGATGTATTAGTTAGAGATATGATACCAGTTCTTGACAAAAATGGCGTAGCATGTATGTATGACAAAGTAAATAAAAAGTTTTACTACAACAAGCGGAACAGGAGATTTCTTATACGGAGAAAAGGAGAGTTAATATGTTAGTAAAATATATAAATGAATACAATGTAAAATATGCAAATCACAAAAAGATACTTAAATATGATAATAAGCAAGTAATAAATCCACGAGAAGAAGATTTCAAAAAAGCAGGTTACAAGACTTTAGAAATAGAGGAAGAACCTGCTTTTAATATGGAAACACAGTACTTAGAACCTTACTATCAAGAACAAAAAGAAAAGATAATACAGAAGTGGAAAGTTAAAGAGATAGAGGAGGTGGGATAGTGGATAGCACAATAATAGTAGCAATAATAACAGTACTACGGAGTTATTATTAATACATTAATATCAAATCAAACTAATAAAAAAATTGAGACATTAGAAAGTATAAAGGCAGAATTTAAAAAAGAGTTAGAAGCAGTAAAAAAAGAAATGAAGGAAAATCAAAAAGAACATGACAAAACATATTTGACAGATTTTCTATCTGACATAGAAAACAAACAACCAAAGTCAGATATTCAAATTAAAAGAGCTTATGAAATATATGAAGAATATACAAACCTTAAAGGAAATTCATATGTACATAGTAAATGGGAAGAATTAGAAAAGAAAGGGGCATTGAAATGAAAAAACAAGATAGAAATATAACCATAGCAGTTATAGTGGCTATGGTTATGATATTTTTTAGTGCAATATTTTTTATAGATGATAAGGAGCTAAAAAAAGATGTAGTAGAAAAAGTTACAGACACTGTAACAGATATAGCAACAAGAGAAATGAGTAAAGAAGAAATAGAATCTTTACCATCTACAGAAATAATAGAACAAACAGAAGAACAAGAGAATGCTGTATCAAATGAGCAAGAAGGAGAAGAAACAGAAGGATTTCAACTTCAAGGAGAAATAGCTTATGAAGGAGCAAAAGCAGAAACTTGGAATGTAGAATTAGGAGACTATGTTGGATTAACATATTATTCACAATTAGATAGTAGATGGGCAAGCAAGATGTATTCTAGTGTAGGCAATCCAAACCAAACAATAGGTTCTAGTGCTTGTGGTCCTACATGTGCTTCAATGGTAGTAACAGCTACAAAAGGAGCAATAACACCTGATACTATGTGTGATTTGTTTGTACAACATGGATATAGAAGTGCAAATAATGGTACATATTTTAGTGCTTTTAGAGCTGTAGCAGACGAATTTGATATTGGATATGAAGAAACATATTATTTAGACAAAGCTGTAGAGTTATTAAGAAATAATCATTATGTAATAGTATCATGTGGAAATGGATTGTTTACAACGGGTGGACACTTTATCGTTCTAGTTGGAATAGATGGAGATACATTAAAGATATATGATCCATATTTATATAGTGGCAAATTCTCAACAAGTACAAGAAGAGGCAAAGTAACTGTAGATGGAAATACAGTATATTGTAGTATAGACAATTTTAGAAACTATGCTAATTATAGTAAATTCTTTGCATTTGCTCATGATGGAAATGTACAAGTAAACAACACACGTCCAGTTACAACACAAGCATATACTAGATATGTAAATGCTAAAATAGGATTAAATATAAGAAATAAGCCTAATGGATATATTGTAGGAGGATTATCTAATGGTATAGCAGTAACAGTATATGAAACAGATGGCAATTGGAGTAGAATAGGAACAAATAAATGGGTTTCTAGTAATTATCTAACAAGTTATATGGCTGTAGCTTCAAATTCGGTTAAAACAATTTCTGGTGTAAAATACACTACAGGAAAATACAAAGTAAATGCTAGTATATTAAATGTTCGCACAGGTCCTGGTACAAAATACAAAGTAAAAGGATATAAACAATTAACAGCAAATGCAAGATACCAAAATAAAAGATTAGGGAATCAATATACTAATGGATTAAAACGTGGAGTAGTAACAACAGTTACTAAAGTTCAAAATGGATTTGGATTAATTCCAAGTGGGTGGATTTCATTAAATTATTGTACTAAATTATAATATTAGAGCTAGATTAGATTAATTTCTAGTCTAGCTCTTTTTTCTTTAAATTGAAAAGAGACTAGTTTGTACTAGCCCCTTTTATCTCCTTTTTCAAGGATAATAAATGCGTTTTCTTTAATATATATTATATGACATTTTTAAAAATTAGTCAATACCTAATCTTTCTTTTAATGCTTCTTGTAAAACTTGTGAAAAATTAATATTATTTTTTTCAGATAAATAATTTAACCATGCAGGTATTGTTAATGTTTTTTTAATAGATTTATTATTAAATTTTTTTCGGTACTCATCCATATTAATGCTTACAAATGAAACAAATTGATTTTTTTGTAAAATAATTTTAGAGATGTCTAAGGTTGGTTTTGGAAAATTTGTTAAATTGTCTAAATATAAGCCCATAGCATCCTGAGCCATTAAATAAGCATTTTGTATACTGTCTCCAAAAGTTGAACAACCTTTTAAATCTATAAAATCAACATTATAATATTTACCGTCAAAAGTAAATATTGCGGGAAAGACAGTTAGTTCATTTTTCATTTTTATACCTCCAAATTATATAAGATAGAAAGGAAAAAACGCATAGCAAACAAACATAGTAAAATATAAAATTTAAGCATCCTCCTCAACATGCTGAAAAATTATATTGAAGTTTTTAGGAAGGGCTAATTATTTTAGCCCTGTCCTTTTTAGTATTGCTTCAGCTGTTCCGATTGGAATATCCTTGTTATGTACAGGAACAATCTCAGTTTGATTTCCGTTTTCTCATTTTTAAATGAGAACCGTTTTGAGATATTTCTTGCCAACCATTTTGCTTTAGCAATTTGATTAGCTGTTTACTACGCATTTATTATCCTCCTTTCTATAAACATTATACTACGTATTGATACGTGTGTCAATATTTTTTCAAAAAAATATAAAAATTTTAAAAAAACTTGAAAAACGCTTAAAAATCAAGGAATATAACTTATTGGCTTGAAAAATAAAACGGCTTAAAATTGATTGTAAAGGGTCGATTTTAGGGCTAAAATTGAATATTTTTACATCACTAAAATATTTTTATTTTCGACAAATTCCAACACAACAATTTAACATAAAATGTTATAATATCATAAAGGAGATGATAGTTATGGAAAAAGCATGTAAAGACTCTCTACAAATGATAAAAGTATTAAATATAAAAAATGAGAAAGAGTATAATAAGTTGCTAAAATTCTATTTAATATTATCATCAGAAAGTTTAAAAGGAAGACTAAGAACAAGAAGATTCAAAAAAATAATAAAACTAGCGAAAGAAGTCTAAAGGGCTTCTTTTTTTGCATACTTTCTAGATATTAGTACATACTAAAGTTGGTGGTAATATGAAAAGCTATTATTTTCATATAAGAAAATGGCACTTTTCCACCATAGTGGACAAAATGTAAATTTAATAAAGTTGCCCAAATGCAACAAAATACATGATATACATGAAAATGAGCATACTAAAGATGGGTGATTTTATGAAGGTAAAGATATTATTAAGAGAAGTCCGACTTAAAAAGAATATTACACTAGAAACATTAGCCAGATTATCTGGAATAAGTAAAGGACATTTAAGTAAAATAGAAAGACAAGAAAGAGAACCTAAGATATCTACGCTAATACAAATAGCGATAGCTTTAAATGTAGATGTCAAAGAATTATATAAAGTTATATTATGACACAATAAAACGTGTCATTTTTTGTTTTCATAAAAGAAAATGCCTCTTTCATAAAATGTTGCCCAAATGCAACAAGATTAAATATATCTTTCGGTTATGAACGTTCTAAATAAATGTAGGAGGATATGTAATGAAAGAGGTAGTATTAAATGAATTTATAAAAGAAAGGATTAAAGAGAATGAGGTATTGTTTAATAAACAAGAATGTGATATTATAAATAATAATAGGAATCTTATAAAAAAGATATATATATTAGGGGTAAAAGATGGCAAGGAAATATAGAAAAGTAATCGAAAAAATTAACCACTTTTTAACCACTTAGTTTTGGATGACTTAAAATAACTGCAAAGAGCTTTTTAAGAAAAACCAGTTGCAACAAAGGTTTGAGAAGATATGTAAAAATATAAAAATAGCTTAAATCGTCTCACATCTTCGCTACCAGCAAAAAAGAACTGTTTACAAAAACAGTTCTTTTTTTATGTATTTTAATAAAAATAATGGAAAAGGTAGAAAAAAATTTTTTATAAATAAAAATTGTAATTTCATGAAATAAAATAACAAAATTGAAAAAAGTAATGATAAACTCTTTTTAGAAAAATAAAAGAGGTGATAAGATGATAGACAAAATCTGTAACTTCTTAACAAATAGAATAAGAAAAGAAATGCCTGATATTGATGATGAAAGGGCAGAAGTAATTAATTATGGATTACAAAACATAGTAGGTGAAATACCAAAGATATTTATTATGCTTGGAATATCCTATTGTTTGGGAATTTTTAATTTGTCACTTTTTACTTTTATATCATTGCTTATATATAAGGGGGCTTCAGGAGGAGTACATCTAAAGACACATTTAGGGTGTATTATATTTACAGTTTTATTCTATTGCGGAATCCCTTTTATTTCTCAATATTTTGTAATATCTCAAAGTGTAAAATATATTATGGTAGCTTGTATCTGGATTTTTGGAGTTATAATGATTAAGCTTTATGCTCCAGCTGATACAGAAGATGTACCAATTTTGTCAAATAAAGTTAGAAAGAAAAAAAGAATAATATCGTATATTGCATTTTCACTTGGTCTATTAATTTCGATTATAATTAGAAATAATACAATTTCAAATATATTAATATTGTCTAATTTGTTACAAACGATAACAATTACAAGGTTTATATATAAGGTAACAAATAACAAATATGGTTACGAAGTATATAGTGATACTTCATATGAATCTGTTTAGTATAAAATATATACCGGTAATATTTTATATTATAGAAATTTACCAAGGAGGGGATGTTTATGTTAAAATTTTTAGCAAAAACTGCAGAAAAATATGCAAAGGCAACAAATACAGCATGTTTGGTATTTGCAGTGTTTCATCAACCTAAAATGCCAGCAAGTATGATTAAAAAAGACTAATAAAAAACATTGGTAAAAATAGTTCGAAATATATATTTTTACCAATGATATAACTTAAAAGTTATACAAATACAATCCTAAATAAAAAGAAAGTAGTTAAAACTAAACTACTTTCTTTTTATTTAATAATATATTTCTAATTGTTGACAAAAGAAATTATCATTTTTTGAAGTATATAAATTAATATTATTATTTTTCTTTATTAATTTACGAACTTCCCATAGACCAAGTCCTGTATGATTATCTTTACCAGAAACACCTTTTTCAAATATTTTTTCAGTATCTAAATTTTTATCATTATAAGTATTTTCTATTATTATTAATTCACGAGAATTTTTACTATCATTTCTAAAAGTTAAATTTATAATTTTTTCTTCACATTCTGAACTTGCCTCAATAGCATTATCTAAGAGAATTCCTAATATTCTTGCAAATTCATAGATTTTCATATGTAGATTAGAAAAATCTAATAATAATGTTATATTTACTTTAATATCTTTTTCTTCGGCTTCATTATATTTTTTAGTTAATAAATTATATATTCCATCATTATTTATTATCTCAGGATTTAAAAGATATAAATTATTAACTCTTTGACAATCATCTTCAAGTTGCAAATAATATTTTTTTAAACCTTTCATATCTTCTGTTCTTATATAACCACCTATTGTTGTAACAATATTATCAAAATCATGCTTAAAGCCTCGAACATTATCATGCAAAATATGTAATGTATTGTTATAAGCTTCAGCACTTTCTAATTTTCTAGTTGTTAAAATTAATTTAAAGACTCTAGTTAAACTATAAATACTGATAATAAAATAAGCTAATAGAGATATAAAACTTAAAAAAGTTATTATAATTGGTAACTTATCTACATAATAGAACAGAGTAATAGATTGTACAAAAATTGCTAAAATCCCAAAAAATAAGTTAGAAATGATTATGATTTTATTTTTTTTGTCAATATCATCAAGTATGTTAAGTCTATATTTTTTATTTTTTAAAAATGAAATTATTATTAGTGTAAATAAATACATTATAAAAAGATACAACAATTTATAAAATGGAATTACATTTAGTTGCTCTGCAGAAATGTTTAACAAAGTAATGTATGGATTTAATGTTAATATCTGTATCAGATTAAAACATATTAAAGAAAAAACAAAAGATGAAATGGTTTTTAAAAAAGAGCTTTTAAAAATAGTGTAAATCAAAATAATTATAACAAAATAGTTAAGAAATATATTAAAAGGATTAGGTATAAAAAAATTTGTTATTATACTACTAAAAGATGCTGAAATTATATATATTATTTTTTGATAAGTAGATGCTTTTATATCAGCGATATAAATAAAAAGTTGCATAATAATAAAAACTTCAACAAAAAATAAAGGTATAGTAATTAAATTCATTAATTCTTCATTTGGCGTACTAACAGCCAACCATAAATTATTCAAAATTTCCATAAGTTTTTAAAACCTCCATTAAATCTGCTTTGTATTTAGGACCAATATCACAAGTACTACCATCCTTAAAAGTTATAATTCCAGAAACAGGCTCAACATCCTTTATTTGAGATATATTAGCAATACAAGATTTATGACATCTTTTATAAGTTTCTGGTAATCTGTCTTGAAACTTATTAAAAGAACTATAAGTATCATAATCACGAGTTGGAGTATGAAAAACAAGTTTCATACCGTCTCTTTTAATATATTGAATTTCAGCTTCATTAATAATAGTATTTTTATTATCAATTTTTATATACTTTTTAGGTGATCCATTAACATCATCAAACAATCTCTTAATAGTTTCTTCTAAGCGATCATAAGTTATAGGTTTAGCTAAATAGTCGAATGTTTTAAATTTGTAAGCAATCATAGCATATTCCAAGTGACCAGTTGTAAAAATAATATAAGAGTTTTTATTTATTTTACGAATGGCCTCTGCTAATTCTAATCCACTTTTATTAGATTTTAGATTAATATCTAACATAATAACATCAATTTTATTATTACTAACATAATTTAACATATCTTTAGTATTATTAGCTTTGAAAGATACAAAAGCATCAAAGTTATTTTTAGTAAAGATATTTTCAAGCATTTTTTCTAATCTATCAAGAATATTAATATTATCATCGCATATTGCAAAATTTAACATATATTTCTCCCCTTTTTTTACATGAAATAAAAAAAGCAAACGAACTTTGACAAAAAGAAACGAATTACCTTAATTTTCCAGTAATAATAACAATATAATCTAAAAATCTCATATTGTCAATAGAAATTTACAAAATTATCCATATGTTAAAACTGATAATATCAGCAATAATGCAAAGTAAAGAAATTGATATGAGAAAAATAGTATTGTAAATTTAATAATATTAGGATATAATAATAAAAATAATTTTTGACATAAGGAGGTAAACTTGAAAATAAAAAAAGGTAATTTATTAATAGGATTTATCCAGGTAATATCAATAATAATAATAATAATATCATTATATTATATTTATCTTTGGTATATTGATAATAAAAAAACAGAAAATATATTAAATGAAATATATGAAAATGCAAATGTTTCGTCTGATAATATTTCTGTAGATAATGATTTGAAAATAGAGGTAGAAAATATAGATTTTAATAAACTTATAAATAAAAATCCAGATACAATAGGATGGATAAAAGTTTTAGGAACTGATATTAATTATCCTGTTGTTCAAACTAATAATAATGATTTTTATCTTACTCATTCTTTTGATAAGTCATATAATAAAGCAGGATGGATTTTTGCAGATTATATAAATAAGAATTTAAAAAATAATGAATTAGATAAAAATACTATTATATATGGACATAACAGACAAAATAATAGTATGTTTGGAACATTATCTAATGTTTTTAAAGAAGAATGGTTAAGTAATAAAGAAAACCATTATATTAATTTTTCTACTTTAAACAATAATATGGTTTGGGAAGTATTTTCAACATATACTATTGAAAAAGAAGAATATTATATACAGAGTAATTTTAGTTCTGATGAAGAGTATATAAGTTTTTTAAATACAATAAAAAATAGAAGCACATATAAATATGATGTGAATATTTCAAAAGAAGATAAAATATTAACACTTTCTACTTGCACTAATGTTGGAAAAGGAAGAACCGTTCTACATGCTAAATTAATCTATCGTAAATAAAAAAATATCCCTTGTTAAACTAAAATTTAACAAGGGAATTTTTTATTTATTTTTATTTTTCTTTAAGTATATAGTTGTTACAGCTAAAATTATAGAAGCTAAAATTAGAATTCCTGTTATTATTAAAATAATATCTCCAGTGTATGGATTAGATGTTAGGCTATTTTCTTCTTGTTCTTTTGTTTCTTCTGTGCTGTTATCAGCATTAGAAGAGTCAGTATTTTCAGAACTTTTTTCAACTAAAGATGAAATTGCTGTTTTTATATCAGATATTGTTATAGTAGAAGGATTATGTAATAAATTTTTTGAATTTTCAATTGATTCTACAAAAGCATCTACTAAGTCAGGTGCATATTTAGAAGTGTCAACAGCTTCCATTTCAACAATTTTTTCACTTAATATATTAGTATTAAGTTTTAAATTATTGTAAGCAAAAGTTAAAGCTAATAAAGATTTATCATATTGACTTGTTAAATTTGAATAAGTTGTAGCAACATAAACTGAATTAATAACAGTTTTTGCTAAATCATATTGTTCTTTATAAATTGCATATGATTCGGCTGTGTAATAATTTTTATCTGCTGCTGGAACAGTTTTTTTGATTAACTAAAGTAGTTAAGTTAGATATTTGACTATGTGTATAAACCCAGGTACCATCATATTTGCCTGTATTAGATCCAGACTCAATAGCAGAATCATTTCCAATAAAAATTCTTTGACCAACTGTTGATAAATCTTTTGTTTGTTTAGTACCATCACTAAATATAATCATATTAAATCCGTCATCTACATTCAAATCAGAAGAACTTAAAGTATAAGAATATATATTTTCAGATACATTTTTCATATAAGTAGTTGCCAAATTAGAATTTTTATTATTAGTAATAGAATTCCACATATAAACAAATATTGAATCACTCCAAGAATCCGGCTTTTTAAAATAAATAGTATTATCTTTTTCTAATGAATTTTCTAATGAAATTGGAGAATACGATAAATTTTCAGCAGTAGAATCAGCTTTGTAAATGTAACCATTACAAATATAGTCTAAATCTTCAGTTTGTTTACTTTTTTTGGTTAGGGAATAATAAAAAAATAAAGGCATATAATTTAACAATAAAAGTAATGGAGGGTTATTATGCGAAAAAAGAATACAAAAAAACTAAAAATTGTAGAGATTTCAATTTTTGTTACTATTGTTTTATTTGTTTTTGCGATGACAGCTATATATAATGAAAAAACAGTAAAAACAAATACTGAACTTTTAAGTAATAAAAAAATAGGTTGGGGAATAAAAAGAAATGATAATCATGAGCAACCAGATGTTGGTAGTGCAAATAAAAATGTTTTAGAACAATATAATGGAATAGCATTAGGAAATAATGAAAAAAAATATATTTATTTAACTTTTGATGAAGGATATGAAGCTGGATATACAAGTAAAATATTAGAAATTTTAAAAAATAATCAAGTAAAAGCCACATTTTTTATTACGGCACATTACGTTAACACGCAAGAAGAGTTAGTTAAACAAATGATTGAAGAAGGTCATATTGTTGGAAATCATACAGTTAATCATAAAAGTATGCCAGATTTATCAGAAGAAAAAATAAAAAAAGAAATTTTAGAATTACATCAAACAATTTACGATAAATTTAACTATGAAATGAAATATATGAGACCTCCAAAAGGAGAATTTAGTGAAAAGAGTTTAAGTGTTACAAATTCATTAGGTTATAAAACTGTTATGTGGTCTTTTGCATATGAAGATTGGAATGAGGATAAGCAACCAGAAGAAGAAAAATCAAAAGCAAAAATTTTAAACAACTTACATAATGGAGAAATTATGCTTTTACATGGAAATTCAAAAACTAATACTAATATTTTAGATAGTATTATAAAAGAAGCAAAACAAATGGGATATGAATTTAAATCATTAGATGAATTTCAAAATTAATTAGAAAGGATTTTTTATGAAAAAGAATAGATATAATAAAATAGATAAGCTCTTAGAGTTACCAAAAGAGGTTTATTCTGATGTACCCAAAATTATTATGACAGGATTTGAAGAAGTAATTATAGAAAATTTTAAAGGAATATTAGAATATGAGGAATTTTTAGTTAGAATAAATACTCATATTGGAATTATTAGTATAAATGGTTATCAACTTACTTTAGAGAATATGACAAATGATGATATTAAAGTTAAAGGAAAAATAGAAGGCTTAGATATAGAAAGAACAATAGATGAAAATTAAAGGAGAAAATAATGTTTATAAAAATAATGTTAAGTTATGTTTTAGGTTATTTGAAATTATCAGTAGAAGGATATTACATAGAAAGATTTATTAATATATGTAAAAATAATAAAATAACTATTTGGAATTTAAAAAGGAATAAAGAAATTGAGCTATATTTAAATGTAAGAATTAGTGAATTTAAAAAAATATGTGAAATTGCAAAGAAAACTAAATGTAAAATAAAGATAAAAAACAAAAAAGGGATTCCATTTTTGTTACATAAATATAAAAAAAGAAAAATATTTTTAATCCTTTTAATATTGATAACTTGTTTTATAGGTTTTTCCTCAAATTTTGTATGGAATGTGGAAATAAAGGAAGAAAATGGCCAGAAATTGGAAAATATAGAAAAAGACATAGAAAATGCGGGACTAAAAACAGGAATTTTAAAATCAAAAGTGAAAACCAAGGAAGTTATAAATAATATCAGATTACAAAGAAAAGATGTTGCGTGGATTGGAATTGAACTAAAAGGAACAAATGCAATTGTAAAATTAGTAAAGGCAGATGAAAAACCAGAAATTATAGATGAAAATGAATATTGTAGTATTGTTTCTAACAAATCAGGAATTATAACAAAAATTAGTGCACAAACAGGAACAGCGAATGTTAAAGTAGGAGATATAGTAAAAGAAAATGATGTATTAATTAATGGGTGGATGGAAGGAAAATTCACAGGAATTAGATATGTCCATGCAAAGGGAGATGTAGAAGCAAAAGTATGGCATACGAAACATAAAAAAATTTTATATAATACTACGCAAACAATAGAAACAGGGAATACAGAAAAGAAATATGAAATGAAAATTAATAATTTTAAAATAAATTTTTATAAAAACCTTTCAAAATTTAAAATTTATGATACAATAGAAACAGAAAATAAATTTAAAATATTTTCAGATTTTTATTTACCAATTTCTTTTGTAAAAAAAATTAATAAAGAACAAGAAAAAGTGCAGAAAAAATATAGCTTGGAAGAAGCTAAAACTGTAGGGATAAAAGAACTTCAAGAAGAATTAGATAAAGAAATTGAAAATAAAGAGAATATTGTTAATAAAAATATTAATACCTATGAACAAGAAGATGGTGTTGATATTTATGTTACATATGAAGTACTAGAGAACATAGGGACAAATGAAAAAATTGTATTTTGAAGGGATGATGCAAATGGAAGAAAGAAGCCTTAGGATAACTGGAGCAGATAAAACTTTTTTTACTAAAATAACAAATGCTTTAACAAAAATGTTAATACCTACTAAAATCGGAATTAACGGAATGTTAATTTCAATAAAAAGAAATAATTTATTAAAAGCATTTGAAATCTATAATGCAGAAAATGAGAATTATAATAAAGATGAATTAGAAAAAAAATATGATACAGCATATGAGGCATACCTTGATTCTTTAGATAAATATGTTATGGATTCTATTTATAAAAAGGTAAGAAATGGAACAGCATCTGAATTTGAGAAAAATGCTATATCAAAATATTATGAAGTAACAAGTTTAAAAGAAAAAGAATATATGGAATATAAATATAGAAAACAAAAATATTTAATAGAATTAGATTACGAAGGAATAAAAATAGGAACAAAAGAAAAATTAATAGAAAGATACAATCAATTTTATATTTCTAAAATGGATTCTCTATATAAATCAATTTTAAAGAATTATTCAATTAAAGTAGCTGATAATACAAATATTTATGATTCTACTAAAGAATGGATTTATACAAAAATATTTTATACATTAGAAGAGTATATAGAGAATATATTATCTTTAAAAATAAAAATTGATTATGATCAAAACTTAAAAAATATTATTTCAGAATATGAAAAATATGAATCTTACATGGTTGGTAAATTAGATACTAGAGATAATATTGAAAAGAATATGGTATTGTTGGGCCTAAGTAGAAAGTTATTTACTCATAGTTTACCTTTAATTGTAGCAGAACAATGTTATGAAAAACTTTTAAAAGATGCTAGAAGCTTAGTACAAGATACTAAGATTGCAACAAAAAGAGAAAAAGCATATGCTATGTTAATTAATTTAATTGAAGATTACAACATTAAATTATTATCAACTAAAGTATATTGGGAATCTCCAAAAGACAGAGAAGAATATAAGAAATTCTGGAATAGATATCAAGAAATTTCAAAATTAAAGGAAACAGATTTTATTGAATACATTAAACAAAAGGAAATATTATTCATAAAAAATGATATGAAAAAATTAGATAAAGGTAAAACAGATTATACAAAACTTTTAAAATATTTTAAAAGAAAGTTAGTAGATTATGGTGCAATAAGAGAAATTAAAAATTCATATAAATCAGAAGGAAAATATATTAAAGTTAAGGAAGTAGTATAAATGTTTGAAGTTGTTTATAAAGATATTGCAGAAAAAGAAGAATATATAAATACAATAAAAAAAGTATTAGAGCAATGTTTTAAAGAAGAAAAAATTGAAAACTCAAAATTATATGTAACAATTACATTAACAGATGGGGAAAATATAAGAAAAATAAACAAGGAATATAGAAATATAGATAAAGCAACAGATGTTCTTTCTTTTCCTATGTTTGAAAAAGACGAGTTAGTACAAAAGATAAAAGAAAAATCATTTGAACATGAAGATGTATTAGGAGATATAGTTATTTCAATACCAAAAGTTGAAGAACAAGCTAAGGAATATGGACATAGTTTTGAAAGAGAATTAAGTTATATGGTGGTTCATGGATTTTATCATTTAATGGGATATGATCATATTAAAGAAGAAGATAAAAAAGAAATGAGACCGAAAGAAGAAAAAATTTTAAACGATCTAAAGATTATAAGAAAATAAAGGAGGAACTATGGAAAAAGGTAGAACAAAAGTATTGATTGTATTATTAATAATAGTAATTATTGCAGCAGGAGGAACCTTGGCTTATAAATTGGTAAAGGATAAAAATAAAACACAAGAAGTAACAGGAGAAGAAAATGAAACTCCAATAATAATGAAAGAAGAAAAGAAAATTAAAATTTTTAGTGGAAATGATAGACCAATTGCTGTTATGATTGACAATCATAGTGATGCGTGGCCACAAGCAGGATTACAAGATGCTTATATGGTATATGAAATTATTGTTGAAGGCGGAGAAACTAGATTGATGGCATTATTCAAAGGTGCTGATGTTGATAAAATAGGACCAGTTAGAAGTGCAAGACATTATTTTATTGATTATGCAATGGAAAATGATGCAATATATACACATTTTGGACAGAGCCCTCAAGCTGCTAGTGATATAAAAAAATACAATATTAATGATATTAATGGTATAGCTGAAGATGGAACTACTTTTTGGAGAGTAAAAGATAAAGCTGCACCACATAATGCAGTTACAAGTACAAAAAAATTATTAGAATCAGCACAAAGTAAAAAATATAAAACAACATCAACAAAAGAAAGCGTATTAAAATATACAACAGATGAAGTGAATTTAGAAAATGGTCAAGGTGCTGTTAGTGTGACAATTCCACATTCAAATTTACAAACTGTAAAATATGTTTATAATGAAGAAAGCAAAGTTTATGAAAGATATGCTAGAAAAAAAGAACAAAAAGATTGGACAACAGGAAAAACAGTTACAACTAAAAATATCATAATTACTTTTTGCGATAACTACACATTAACTGACAGTGAAAATAAAGGTAGACAAGGTTTAAAAAATATTGGAACTTTTGATGGATATTATATTACAAATGGTAAAGCAATTAAAATAAAATGTATTAAAAATTCTAGAGAAGAAAAGACAATATATCAAGATTTAGATGGAAATATAATAAATGTAAATGATGGAAATACTTTTGTTAATATTTGTCCAATAAATAGTGACGTTATTTTAGAAGCTCCAGAGACAACTGACACAAATAATACTTAAAAAGGAGAAATAAAATGAATGTTTATGATACAGCTAATAAATTAGCAGGAGAAATAAAACAATCAGAAGAATATATGAATTATAAAATGGCTAAACAAGCATTAAGTTTAAATTCTAAATTGAAAGAACAGCTACAAGAATTTGAAAAAATAAGATATGAAGTACAAGTTGAATTAATGCAAACTGGAAAAAATAATGAAGAAAAATATAAAAAAATGCAAGATTCATATTCTGAACTTATACAAGATGCAGAGGCAAAAAGGTTTTTTGAGGCAGAAACAAAATTTAATATTCTTATAGCAGATGTCAATAAGATAATTGGAGAAGCAATAAGTGACGTAATATAATAAAAAATAGGATTGTATATAAATAACTTTTTAAATATTAATGTTTAAAGAGTGTGATAAATATGGAATTTATAATTATAGCAATAATAGCTGTTATATTAAGCGTAATTTTAGGGATTTTATTTGGTTATAATTTAAAAAAAGTGAAAAAAATAACTGAAAATAAGGAATTGGATGAAAAGATAAAAAAGTATCCTAATAATATAGAAATTTGTAAAAGTTTTTTAAAAAAATTAAATAATGAAAAAGTGAAAGTTGAAGAAAACAGCGATAATGAAGCTAGTTTATATATTGCAGTAACAAATAAAATATTGATTGCAAATATATCTAATACTTATACTAGGATACAAACAATAGCACATGAATGTTTACATTCAGTGCAAAACAGAAAGATATTAATGTTTAATTTTATATTTTCTAATATATACATATTATACTATATAACAATATGTGTGCTAGCGATTTTTAAGATATTACCAAATAAACTAGTATTTTTAAGCATATATTTATTACTTAGTTTGGTATATTACATGGTAAGAATTTATTTAGAAAATGATGCTATGATAAATGCTAAATATTTAGCAAAAGAATATATGGAAGAGATTAAAATATCTTCAAAAGAAGAAATTAATAAAATTGTAAAAAAATTTGGAAAAATAAACGATATAGGAATTAGATGTGTTAATTATAAATTTTTCCTGAATATTATAGTAAAATTATTAATATTTTTAGGAATATGTATAGTAAGATAGAAAAAAAGTAGAGTTTGTAACTCTACTTTTATTTGTGGTTTAATAATAAATTTAGTATTTCTGGATAAATAGATTTTGCGTTTTTATTCCAATTATCAACAATTCTTTTGGCTCTTTCTCTAGAACCAGCAAAAGTTTTAACTTCAAAGATTGTTTCACTATTTTCTACAATTTTACATTTTATTGTGTAATTATTTTCATCTTTAGGAATGAATTCAGCAATAATAGAAGATTCTTCTTCAATTGATGCAAATTCTTTCTTGAAAATATTATCTGCCTTTAATTTCATTATTCCTGGTAATACATCTTTTGTAAGAATATATGCAGTTTTTCCTTCAGAAGTAATTCTTATAAATTGTTCTTCTTCTTTTGTGTGTATACCTACTAACTTTGAATCAATTAAATCTGTTAAAATTTGTTTAAAATAGAAGTAATTAATGTTATTAATGGAAGTGATTATTTTAAACAAATCATCTTGTCTAATGTCATTATCAATTAGATTTAATATATATAAAATAAGAACCTTATTTTCAGCCAAAGCAGTAGCATTATCTGAATTTGAACTCATAAATAGCACTCCTTACTTTGTTTTGTTTTTGGCATTATATCATATTTTACAAAAAAAGTAAAATAATTGGAAAAAATATTTTAAAATAACTTAAATAGTGATATAATATTTGAGCAAGAAATAAATTAATAATATATTTTTAAGAAAGGAAGTTATAATTTATGAAAAAAGGAAAAGTCGTTTTAGTAGGAACAGGTTTTGTTGGAATGAGTATGGCATATTCTATGCTTAATAAAGGAGGAGTTAATGAACTTATTTTAATTGATATTGATAAAGATAAAACTATAGGAGAAGAAATGGATTTATCACATGGACTACCATTTGCACCACAAAAAATGGTAATAAAAGCTGGAGATTATTCTGATTGCAAAGATGCACAAGTAGTAGTAATAACTGCTGGAATTGCACAAAAACCAGGACAAACAAGATTAGAATTAGCAGAAGTTAATACAAAAATAATGAAGCAAATTACAGAAAGCATAATGAAGAGTGGATTTGATGGTATTATTATAGTAGCAAGTAATCCAGTGGATTTAATGACATATGTTGTTGCAGAAGTATCAGGACTTCCTAAAAATAGAGTAATAGGTTCAGGAACAGTTTTAGATACTGCAAGACTTCGTTATTTAATGGCAGATTATTTAAAAATATCAAGTAAAAATATTCATGCTTATATTATGGGAGAACATGGAGACTCTTCATTTGTTCCATGGGATCATGCATATGTTGGATGTAAAAAAGTAAAAGATGTTATGAAAGATAATAATCATCCTATGGAAGATTTGGAAAAAATTCATAAAGGAGTAGTTGATGCAGCTTATGAGATAATCGAAAAGAAAAAGGCTACTTATTATGGAATAGGAATGGCATTAAGCAGATTAGTAAAAGCGGTTTTAGACAATGAAAATTCTATTTTAACAGTATCAACTTATTTGAAAGATGGACAATATGGACAAGATGATATTTATATTGGTGTTCCTGCGATTATTAATAGTAATGGAGTAAGAGAATTAGTAGAATTGAATTTAAACGAAACAGAACAAGCTAAATTAAATAATAGTTGCAAATTAATAAAAGAAATGAGAGAACGATCAATAGAAAAAATTATAAAGGGATAAAAGAAGATGATTGTCATCTTCTTTTTTATGCAATTAGTGTTGGTTAATATATCAGCAATGTTACAGGGGGGAATAATGAAAGATATATTTAAAGTAGCGATGTTACAAATGGAGAGAAGTAGTGATATAAATAATAATATTAAAAAAGGAATAAAATTTTGTAAGAATGCAAAATTGATGGGAGCGGATATTGCTGTATTTCCAGAAATGTGGAGCAACGGATATGAAATATTATTTAGAGGTCTTTTAAAAAATCAAAAGGATTTAGATATGAATAAAGTAAAAAGATGGCAAGATGAGGCAATAGATGATTCTAGTGAATATATAACAACATTTATTGATCTTGCAAAACAATTAGAAATAGCAATAGCAATAACATATTTGGAAAAAAATGATAAAGGGAAACCTAAAAATACAGTAATGATAATAGATAGAAAAGGAAATGTTATATTAAAATATTCCAAAGTACATACAGTGGATTTTAAAACAGAATTTTTTACAGAACCAGGAACAGAATTTAAAACTGCAATATTAGATTATGGCGAAGGTAAAGTGAATTTAGGAACAATGATATGCTATGATAGAGAATTTCCAGAAAGCGCAAGAATATTAATGATAAAGGGTGCTGAAATAATAATAGTTCCAAATGCATGCCTTATGACAAATATAAGATTAGAACAGTTAAAAGTAAGGGCTTATGAAAATATGCTAGGAATTGTTACTGTTAACTATTCAAATTTAAAAGGTAGATCTTCTGCATATAGCCCTATAGTTAGAGATGTTAACAGAGATGAATGTAATAGTGAAATAATTGTAATGAATGAAAATGAAGGAATATCAATTGCAGAATTTAATTTATCTCAAATTAGAGAATATAGAAGAAGAGAATTTCATGGTGATACATATAGAAAACCATATGCATATAAAGAGCTACTTTCAAATGAAGTACAAGAAATATTTAAAAGAGAAGATTCTAGAAGATGGAAAAATATATGAAATTCTAAATTATCAAAAAACTACTAATTTATTTAAAATAAAAATGGAAGAAGGTATATTTCTTAAGTTTATGGTTGAAAGAATTATAGAAATGTAGTAAAATAAATAGGAATTAAAGTATTCAACAGGCTCATTTAATTAAAGGAGGACAGCATTTATGGAAAGACATTATGACTGTGAAGCATGCCAAAATAAAAATTGCAATATTTGTCCTGCATGTGGAAGAAATCCATCAATGAGGGACACAACAGACAGTTATAGAAATAGTGTGAAAAATGGTTACTATTCTAGTTCTATAATTGAAAAGAGAGACAAAGATGGAAATTTTATAGGGTATGCGTATAACAAACCTGGAGAATAACAGTCAAAGCTAGATTAGTTTCTAATCTAGCTATTTTTTTCCCAATTTAATAATAAATACATATTATCTATATATGTTAAATGATAGTGATAAAGAGATAGAGTGAATAATACTGAAATAATTGTCAACAATTAATAACAAATTCACTGAAAAGGTGTTGACATACGGAAAAAAGCATTGTATAATATATAAGCATGAATTAAGCGATGAAACTAAATGTGGCTACATCTTACGATTCCGTAAAGGTGGAGGGAACTTTAGTGGAGTATGTCATGGCAAAGACCAGGCGGTAAGTTAAGTTAACTGTGTAAAGCGAAGTGAATCACAGATAACTTGTGCGTTGGAAGACGCATTTATAAATAGCACTTATCCCAGAATCATCATGCATATTTTGGGTTTTTATATAGGTGATATTCAAAACACCAGAGTGCGTTTTAACTTGCCACGGTAATTTTGACAGCTATGCTAGTTGTCACAAACAAAATATAAATTAAAGGAGGGAAAATTACAATGGCAAACACAACAGTAGCAACAAGTGAGAAAATCAGAATAAGACTTAAAGCATATGACCATGTAGTTTTAGATCAGTCTGCTGAAAAAATAGTAGATACTGCTAAGAAAACAGGAGCAAAGGTTTCAGGTCCTATTCCATTACCAACACAAAAAGAAATAGTAACAATTTTACGTTCTCCACACAAATACAAAGATTCAAGAGAACAATTTGAAATGAGAACACATAAAAGAGTTATTGATATTCTTTACCCAACACAAAAAACAGTTGATAGTTTAATGAAATTAGAATTACCAGCTGGTGTTGATATCGAAATCAAATTATAATAATGATTTAAAATTAAATTTCAAAAACTACATATTAATGTAGACAACAAAAAACCAAGCTGATATGCATTAATATAAAAATGAAATCTAAATATCAGCCAATAGTTAGGAGGAAAAAACAATGAATAAAGGAATTATCGGTAAAAAAATCGGTATGACACAAATATTTGATGAAAAAGGAAATGTAATTCCAGTAACAGTTATTGAAACAGCAGGAAATATTGTTTCTCAAATAAAAACTGTTGAAACAGATGGATATAATGCAATTCAATTAGGATATGGAGAAATAAAAGACAAACATATCAATAAACCAGAAGCAGGACATTTTGCAAAAGCTAAAATAGCTAATAAAAAACATTTAAGAGAATTTAGATTAGATGATATATCTTCTTATAAAATAGGAGACGAAGTAAAAGCAGATATTTTTGCTGCTGGAGAAAAAATCGATGTTCAAGGAACATCAAAAGGAAAAGGATTCCAAGGTGTTATAAAAAGACATGGGCAACACAGAGGACCAATGGGACATGGATCTATGTATCATAGAAGACCAGGTTCAATGGGATCAACATCAACACCAGGTAGAGTATTTAAAGGTAAAAAATTACCAGGACATATGGGAAAAGTTACTGTTACAATACAAAACTTAGATGTTGTAAGAGTTGACATGGATAAAAATGTAATATTAGTTAAAGGTAGTGTTCCAGGACCTAAAGGAGCTATCTTAAAAGTAAAATCAGCTGTAAAGGCTAGTAAATAGAAAGGAAAGGAGGAAATTAGATCATGCCAAAAGTAGACGTATATGATATTAAAGGTAAAAAAGTAAGTGATATAGAATTAGCAGATAGCGTATTTGGAATTGAACCAAATGAAAACATAGTACATGCAGTACTTGTTAATTATTTAGCTAATCAAAGACAAGGTACACAAAGTACAAAAACAAGAGCAGAAGTTCGTGGTGGTGGAAAAAAACCATGGAGACAAAAAGGAACTGGTAGAGCAAGACAAGGTTCAATCAGAGCTCCACAATGGATAAAAGGTGGTATTGCTTTAGGACCAAAACCTCGTTCATACAAATATACAGTTAATAAGAAAGAAAAAAGACTTGCTATTAAGTCAGTATTAAGTTCTAAAGTAATAGAAAAAGAATTAACAGTAGTTGATAAATTAGAATTAAAAGAAATTAAAACAAAATCAATGGTAAAAGCTTTAACAGCATTAAAAGTAGAAGGAAAAACATTAATTATTGTTCCAGAGAAAAATACAAATGTTGTAATGTCAGCAAGAAACATTGAAGGAGTTAAAACAATTACAGCTAATAACATTAATGTATTTGATTTATTAAAATATAATAATCTAATTTTACCAGTTGATACTGTTAAAAAATTAGAGGAGGTGTACGCGTAATGTTACCAGAAGAAATTATAATTGCACCAGTTGTTACAGAAAAAAGTAACGACGAATTACAAGAAGGTAAATACACTTTCAAAGTAAATAAAAAAGCAACAAAAGTTGAAATAGCTAAAGCTGTTGAAAAACTTTTCGAAGTAAAAGTATTAAAAGTAAATACAATGAAAGTAAATGGAAAGAAGAAAAGAGTAGGATATCATACAGGTAAAACTTCAGATTGGAAAAAAGCGATTGTTACAATCGATACAAACCCAGAAGAAAAAACTTATCTTGCAAAAGGTGGAAAGCAAACTAAGATATCTAAAAAATATAAAGATTCTATTGATGAATTTATGGGAGCTTAAAAATCAAGTGCTATATGATTTTTTAGCAATAAATATATAAAATATCGGGAAAGAACCCGGAGAATAAATAAAAAGGAGAGAAAAGAAAATGGCAATGAAACATTTTAAACCATACACACCATCAAGAAGAAATATGACAGTTTCAGACTTCTCAGAAGTTACAAAGAAAACTCCTGAAAAATCTTTACTTGCTAAGAAAAGAAAAAATGCAGGTAGAAACTCATATGGTAGAATTACAGTAAGACATCAAGGTGGTGGAAATAGACAAAAATATAGAATAGTAGATTTTAAAAGAGATAAAGACAATATGGAAGCAACTGTAATTGGTATCGAATATGATCCAAATAGAAGTGCTAATATTGCATTAATTCAATATGAAGATGGAGAAAAAGCATATATATTAGCTCCACAAGGATTAAAAGATGGAGACAAAGTAATATCAGGAGAAAGCGTTGATATAAAACCAGGTAACTGTATGCCAATCAACAGTATTCCAGTAGGTACTTTAATTCATAATATAGAATTAAATCCAAAACAAGGTGGAAAATTAGTTAAAGCAGCAGGACAAAGTGCTCAATTAATGGCTAAAGAAGGAAAATATGCTCACGTAAGACTTCCATCAGGAGAAATGAGACTAGTTTTAGCAAAATGTAGAGCTACTATCGGAGTAATTGGAAATAGCGAACATGAAAATGTTAAAATTGGTAAAGCTGGTAGAAAAAGACATATGGGAATCAGACCAACAGTTAGAGGATCTGTTATGAACCCAGTAGATCACCCACATGGTGGTGGTGAAGGTAGAGCACCAGTAGGACACGCAGGACCAATGACACCTTGGGGTAAACCAGCTCTTGGATATAAGACAAGAAATAAAAAGAAATTATCTAATAAATTTATTGTAAAGAGAAGAAACAGTAAATAGGAAGGAGGACATTTTAATATGTCAAGATCAAGCAAGAAGAAACCATTTGTAGAAGAAAAATTATTAAAAAGAGTAGAAGCTATGAATGAAACAGGAAAAAAAGAAGTTTTAAAAACATGGTCAAGAGCTTCAACAATATATCCACAAATGGTTGGTCATACAATTGCTGTACATGATGGAAGAAAACATGTTCCAATCTATATAGCAGAAGAAATGATAGGTCATAAATTAGGTGAATTTGCTCCTACAAGAACATACAAAGGTCATGCAGGAGAAAAGACAACTAAGGTTAATAATTAACAACTAAGAAATTAGTTAAGGAGGGAAAATAAAGTGCAAGAGCAAGAAACAGTAGTAAAAAACGAAGCGAAAGCAACTCTTAAATTTGCAAGAATTTCAAGTAGAAAAGTAAAAATAGTAGCAGATTTAATTAGAGGAAAAGATGTTGATGAAGCTTTAGCAATCGTGAAATTTACACCAAAAGCATCATCAGAAATAATTGAAAAATTATTAAAATCAGCTATAGCAAATGCTGAAAATAATCATGATATGAAACATGAAAATTTATATGTTGCTGAAATCTATGCTAACCAAGGTCCAACTTTAAAGAGAATAAGACCAGCTGCAAAAGGTTCAGCAGTAAGAATTAGAAAAAGAACAAGTCATATAACAATAGTTTTAAAAGAAAAGGAGGCATAATAAAACCATGGGACAAAAAGTACATCCAACAGGTGTAAGAGTTGGGATAATTAAAGATTGGAATTCTAAATGGTATGCAAATTCTAATGATTTTGCAGATTACTTAGTAGAAGACCAAAAAATCCGTAAGTTTTTAAAGAAAAAATTATATCTTGCTGGAATTTCTAAAATAGAGATAGAAAGAACAGCAAAAGCAATAAAAGTAAACTTATATACTGCTAAGCCAGGAATTGTTATTGGAAAAGGTGGAGCAGGAGTAGAAAGCGTAAAAGCTGAGCTTACAAAATTAATAGGAAAAGATGTTAATTTAAACATTGTAGAAGTAAAAAATGTTGATACAGATGCTCAATTAGTAGCAGAAAATATCGCAGGACAATTGGAAAGAAGAATTTCATTCAGAAGAGCTATGAAACAATGTATGCAAAAAACTATGAAATCAGGTGCTTTAGGAATAAAAACTTCAGTATCTGGAAGATTAGGTGGAGCTGACATGGCTAGAACTGAATTTTATAAAGAAGGAAATATACCATTACAAACTTTAAGAGCTGATATTGATTATGGATTTGCAGAAGCAGATACAACATATGGAAAAATCGGTGTAAAAGTTTGGATATATAAAGGAGAAGTTCTTCCAGAAAGACCAGTGGAAGGAGGAGACCAATAATGCCATTAATGCCAAAAAGAACAAAACATAGAAAAATGCAAAAAGGTAGAATGAGAGGAAAAGCAACAAGAGGAAATAAAGTTACAGATGGAGAATATGGAATACAAGCTGTAACAGGTGCTTTAGTTACAGGAAATCAAATTGAAGCAGCCAGAATTGCTATGACTCGTTATATAAAAAGAGGTGGAAAAGTTTGGATTAAAATATTTCCAGACAAACCAATAACTGCAAAACCAATCGGTACTCGTATGGGTAAAGGTAAAGGTGCTCCAGAATATTGGGTAGCAGTAGTAAAACCAGGTAGAGTTATGTTTGAGATATCTGGTGTACCTGAAGAAACTGCAAGAGAAGCCTTAAGACTTGCTATGAACAAACTACCTAACAAAACAAAATTTGTAGCAAGAGAAACAGAAAAGGTAGGTGAAAATGATGAAGATAAATAAAATAAGAGAAATGTCTTCACCAGATTTAGAGAAAGAATTAGGTGAACTAAAAACAGAATTATTTAAATTAAAATTTAGTTTAGCTACCAACGGATTAGATAATCCAATGAAAATAAAAGAAGTAAAAAAAGACATTGCTAAAATAAATACAGTATTAACAGAAAGAAAAATAGCTGAATCTAAAAATGCATAATATAAGAAAACAATTGAAAGGAGAAATCTAAATGGAGGAAAGAAATCTTCGTAAAGTTATGGTTGGAACAGTTCTATCAAATAAGATGGATAAGACAGTTGTAGTAGCTGTTGAAACAAGCGTAAGCCATAAAGTATATGGAAAAACAGTAAAAAGAACATATAAATTAAAAGCTCATGATGAAGAAAATGTTTGCCAAATAGGTGATAAAGTAAAAGTAATGGAAACAAGACCACTTTCTAAAGATAAAAGATGGAGAGTAGTTGAAGTTGTAGAAAAAGCAATCGTTAAATAGGAAAGGAGGAACCATAAATGATCCAACAACAAACAAGATTAAAAGTAGCAGACAATACAGGAGCAAGAGAACTTATGTGTATTAGATGTTTAGGTGGTTCATATAGAAAAACATCTAATATAGGAGATGTAATAGTTGCTTCAGTTAAATCAGCAACACCAGGTGGAGTTGTAAAAAAAGGTGATGTAGTAAAAGCTGTTATTGTAAGATCTAAAAAAGGATTAAGAAGACCAGATGGTTCATATATAAAATTTGATGAAAATGCAGCTGTAATAATTAAAGATGATGGTACACCAAAAGGAACACGTATCTTTGGACCAGTTGCAAGAGAACTAAGAGAAAAGGACTATATGAAAATATTGTCATTAGCACCAGAAGTTCTTTAAGACAAAATATAATAAATATCTTGCATTGCTAAATTTTATCATTAAACCTTTGAGATACACAAAGCATATATCTGATGTCTATGATGAAATTTTCTTAGCAATATATTATTTCTATTTTGTTTTGGTAAATAGAAAATGAAAAAAGGAGGTAAACTCTCAATGAGAATAAAAAAAGGAGACAATGTACAAGTTTTATCAGGAAACGATAAAGGTAAAACAGGAGAAGTTCTAGAAGTTATACCAAAGCTTGACAAAGTCGTTGTTAAAGGCATAAACATTAGAAAAAAACATGTTAAAGCTAGAAAACAAGGAGAGGAAAGCGGAATTATATCAGTAGAATGTAGTATACCAGCTGCAAAAGTAAATGTAGTATGTCCTAAATGTGGAAAAACTACAAAAGTTGGATATAGTGTAGAAAAAGATGAAAAAGTTCGTATTTGTAAAAAATGCGGAGCAAAATTAAAATAAGAAAGGAGGATTAATAAAAAATGGAAAAATTAAGAGAGCAATATGAAAAAGAAGTAATCCCAGCATTAATGAAAAAATTTGAATATAAATCAGTTATGCAAGTTCCAAAACTTGACAAAGTAGTTATTAATATAGGATTAGGTGATTTAAAAGAAAATCCTAAAGCTTTAGAAAATGCAATGAATGATTTAACAATTATCACAGGTCAAAGACCAGTAGTAACAAAAGCTAAAAAATCAATTGCAGCATTTAAATTAAGAGAAGGTGCAAACATTGGATGTAAAGTAACATTAAGATCAGACAAAATGTATGATTTTGTTTACAAATTATTCAATGTAGCATTACCAAGAGTAAGAGATTTTAGAGGAGTTTCAAAAGATTCTTTTGATGGAAGAGGAAATTATTCTATGGGAATAAAAGAACAATTAATATTCCCTGAAATTGAATATGATAAAGTAGATAAATTAAGAGGTATGGACATCATATTTGTAACAACAGCTGAAAAAGATGAAGAAGCTAGAGAATTATTAAAACTTTTAGGAATGCCTTTTAAAAATTAATTAGTCAAAGGAAAGGAGTAAAACTATGGCTAAAAAGTCAATGAAAATAAAACAAGCTAGACCACAAAAATATAAAACAAGAGAATACAACAGATGTAAACTATGTGGTAGACCACATGCTTATATAAGAAAATATGGAATATGCCGTGTATGTTTTAGAGAATTAGCTCATAAGGGAGAAATTCCAGGAGTTAAAAAAGCTAGCTGGTAATAAAATCGATAAAAACATAGATAGAAAAAAAGAAAAGGAGGTAAGTAATTAATGAACATTACAGATCCAATAGCAGATATGTTAACAAGAATTAGAAATGCAAATAGTTCAAAACATAAAACAGTTGATATTCCAGCTTCTAATATGAAATTAGGAATTGCTGAAATATTATTTAAAGAAGGATATATAAAATCTTTTGAAGAAATAAAAGATGATGCACAAGGAATCATAAGAATTACTTTAAAATATGATGAAAAAGGAACAAGAGTAATTGATGGTTTAAAAAGAATTAGTAAACCAGGATTAAGAGTATATGCATCTAAAGAAGAATTACCAAAAGTATTAAATGGATTAGGAATTGCTATTATTTCTACTTCAAAAGGATTAAAAACAGATAAAGAAGCAAGAGAGTTAGGAATTGGCGGAGAAGTATTAGCATATGTTTGGTAATTAAAGTAGTTGTTAAAAAGCAAGTTACGGAAAATTATGCAACTAAATAAACAGCAAAGTTGCAATCATAAAAGAAGGAGGGAAAACTAACATGTCAAGAATAGGAAATAAACCTATTACAGTACCAGAAGGTGTTGAAGTTAAAATAGATGGAAAACATATTACTGTAAAAGGACCAAAAGGTACATTAGAAAGAGAAATACATAGAAATATTTCTTTAGAAATGGATGGAAATATAATTAAAGTTGCAAGAAAAAATGATGAGGCAGAAAATAGAAGTTTACATGGTTTAACAAGAACTTTAATTAATAACATGATAACAGGTGTAACTCATGAATATAGTAAAGAATTACAAATTAATGGAGTTGGATACAGAGTTGCAAAACAAGGAAATAATTTAAATTTAACATTAGGATATTCACATCCAGTAATTTTTGAAGCACCTGCTGGAATTACTTTTGATGTTCCAAACCCTAATACAATTATAGTAAAAGGAATTGATAAAGAATTAGTAGGTCAAACAGCAGCAGTTATAAGAACAAAAAGACCACCAGAAGTATATAGAGGTAAAGGTATTAAATATGCTGATGAAGTTATTAGACGTAAAGAAGGTAAAACTGGTAAATAGATAAATAATTGATATTATTTAAATTTATAAACTATAATCTAAATTGAAATCAGAAACTTTATAAATTGAATTCTAAAAATTTAATTTATAGAAAGGAGTAAAAAATGGTTAAAAAGACAGATAGAAAAATGGAAAGAAGAAGAAGACACATTAGAGTTAGAAGAAAAGTATCTGGAACAGCTGAAAGACCAAGATTATGTGTATATAGAAGTAATGCAAATATATATGCACAAATCATTGATGATGTTGCAGGAAATACTTTAGTGCAAGCTTCAACATTAGATAAAGAAATAAAAATAAAACATGCCAATAAAGAAGCTGCTAAAGAATTAGGAACATTAATAGCAAAAAGAGCAGCAGATAAAAAGATAAAAACAGTAGTTTTTGATCGTGGTGGATATATTTATCATGGTGTTGTAAAAGAATTAGCAGAAGCTGCAAGAGAAGGCGGTTTAGAATTCTAATGACAACATAAGTTATTACTTGAAATATGGATTACATAAATAGATACAAATTAAAAGTAAGGAGGAAAAACTAAAACCTATGGAAGAAAAAAATGAATTAAAAGAAAAAGTTGTTGCTATCAATAGAGTTGCTAAAGTTGTTAAAGGTGGTAGAACTTTTAGATTTAGTGCAGTTGTAGTTGTTGGTGACGAAAATGGTCATGTTGGTGTTGGAAATGGTAAAGCAGCTGAAGTTCCAGATGCTATAAAAAAGGCAATACAAGAAGCTAAAAAGAATTTAGTAGAAGTTCCAATTGTTGAAACTACAGTACCACATGAATATGTTGGAACTTTTGGTAGTGCAAAAGTAATGTTAAAACCAGCAGTAATAGGTACTGGAGTTATCGCAGGAGGAAGCGTTAGACCAGTATTAGAATTAGCAGGATATAAAAACATCAGAACAAAGGTAATTGGAACAAACAATCCAAGAAACGTTGTTTATGCTACAATTGAAGGATTAAAATCAATGCAAACAATTGAATCAGTAGCTAAAAAAAGAGGTAAAAAAGTAGAAGAAATTTTATAATTTGAAAAGGGGACTTATAACCCGGTTATTAATTGAAGGAGGTGCAAGGCATAAATGAAACTAGACGAATTAAAACCAGCTGCAAAAAAAGTAAAAAGAAATAGAGTAGGTCGTGGTATGGCTTCTGGAAACGGAAAAACTTCAGGAAGAGGTCATAAAGGACAAAAAGCAAGAAGTGGTGGAGGAGTTAGAAGAGGATTCGAAGGTGGTCAAACACCATTATATAGAAGATTACCAAAAAGAGGATTCACTAATATTCATGCCAACACATATACAGAAGTAACATTTAAAATGTTAAATAAAGTAAAAAATACAGATGTTACAGCTGAAAGCTTATTAGAAGAAGGAATTATTGGAAAAATCAATGATGGAATTGTAATATTAGCAACAGGTAAATTAGAGAAAAAATTAAACATTAAAGCTAAAAGATTCACAGCAAAAGCAAAAGAACAAATTGAAGCTTTAGGTGGAAAGGCTGAGGTGATTTAATTGTTTAAAACAATAAAAAATGCATTAAAAACACCTGATGTTAGAAAAAGATTATTATATACATTATTGTTAATAGTGGTATTTAGATTAGGATGTTATATCACTGTTCCAGGAGTTAACAGTGTAGCACTAAATGAAGCTATGCAAAATACAACAGGAATAGCAGGACTAATTGATATGATTTCAGGAGGAGCGTTTTCTAGATTTTCTCTTTTTGCAATGTCAATCAGTCCATATATAACAGCTTCTATTGTCATTCAATTATTAGGAATGATTATTCCATCTTTAGAAAAATTAACTAAAGAAGGTGGAGAAGAAGGTAGAAAGAAAATAAATAGATATACAAAGATGTTAACAATAGTATTAGCTTTAGTTGAAGGAATTGGTATTTATTTATCATATAAATCAGCTGGAATATTTGTAGACAATAGCTTTTTAACAGGATTATTAGTTGTAACAGGATTAGTTGCAGGAACATCAATGTTAATGTGGTTAGGAGAACAAATAACAGCAAAAGGAATTGGAAATGGAATATCATTGTTAATTTTTATTGGTATTATATCTAGATTACCAAGTGGAATAACAACTTTATGGAATTTAATTATGACTGATTCTGGATTTAGTACAATCGGATTATTAACAGCAATAGCAATTGTTGTTGGAGCAATTCTATTAGTAGCAGGAGTTGTGTTTGTACAACAAGCTGAAAGAAGAGTTCCAGTACAATATTCTAAAAAAGTAGTAGGAAGAAAAATGGTTGGAGCACAAAGTACACATATTCCGCTAAAACTTGCTATGGCAGGTGTTATGCCAGTAATTTTTGCTTCATCTTTCATGACATTCCCAGCTATGATAATTCAAATTTTTGTACAAGATATAGCAAATCAAACAGGATTTTTAGCAGGACTATATAAATTTTCAATTGCTACATCAACATCAAATGTGGAAATTGGATATTCAATAGCTAATGCATTAGTTTATTTACTATTAATTATAGGATTTACATTTTTCTATACTTATGCTACATTTAATCCAGCAGAAGTATCAAATAATATTAAGAAAAATGGTGGATTCATTCCTGGAATAAGAGCAGGAAAACCAACAACAGAATATTTATCATCAATAATATCAAAACTTACATGGTTTGGTGGATTTTTCTTAGCATTAATAGCTATTTTACCAATGTTATTAAGATTTACAAATCTAAATATAGCATTTGGTGGTACATCAATATTAATTGTTGTAGGTGTTGCATTAGAAACTGTTCAACAATTAGAATCACAATTGGCAATGAGACATTATAAAGGATTTTTAGAATAATATAAAAACAAAAAGAGGAAAGGCAAGAAAGTAAATTTGCCTTTCCAAATTGCTTTTTATATATTTAGTAATTTTTATCATGTTTATTAAATAAAAGTAAATATGATAAAGATTATTGCAAAATAATAAAAATAATCTTAAAATAAATAAAGAGGAAGTGTTTTATATGATAATTATAATGTTAGGTGCACAAGGGACAGGAAAAGGAACTGTTGCAGGTTTAATAAGTGAAAAAACAAAATGGCCACAAATTTCAACAGGAGATATTTTTAGAAAGAATATAAGTGAAAAAACAGAGTTAGGGATAGAAGCAGATAAATATATATCACAGGGAAATTTAGTACCAGATGAAATAACAGTTCCTATGGTAGCAAATAGATTAAAACAAGAAGATGCTAAAGAAGGAGCGATTTTAGATGGATTTCCAAGAACAATAGAACAAGCAGAAAAATTAGATGAAATTTTAAGTGGGTTAGGAAAAAAAGTTAATTTAGTAGTCAATTTAGTAACACCAAAAGAAGAGATAATAGATAGAATGTTAACTAGAAGAGTTTGTACAAATCAAGAATGTAAAGCTACTTATAATACAAAATTACATCCACCAAAAGTAGAAGGAATATGTGATAAATGTGGATCACCTTTAAAACAAAGAGATGATGATTCTAATCCAGAAGCAATTAAAAGAAGATTAGAAATATATGAAGAAAAAACAGCTCCATTAGTTGAATATTATCAAGAAAAAGGCGTACTAAAGACAGAAACTGTAAGTATTTCAATTAATAGAATGGGAAAAGATGTAGCAGAAGAAGTTGTTGAATCATTTAAAAATAAGTAACAGAAAAGGGAGACGATAAAATTGGTAACAATCAAATCAAAAAAAGAAGTTGAATGTATGAAAGAAGCATGCAAAGTAGTTGCTATATTATATGATAAATTAGAAAAAGAAATAAAAGTAGGAATGTCAACATGGGAAGTTGACCAAATAGCTGAAAAAATAATAAGAAGTTTAGGTGCTATTCCAGCAGAAAAAGGATATGATGTTGGAATAAGAGGAATTCCACCATATCCAGCTTCTATATGTATTTCTATAAATGATGAAGTTATTCATGGTGTTCCATCAAAACATAAAATTATAAAAGATGGTGATATTGTAAGTGTTGATACAGTAGCATTAAAAAAAGGATTTAATGGAGATGCAGCAAGAACTTTTATGATAGGAAATGTATCAAAAGAAGCCAAAAGATTGGTAGATGTAACAAAGCAGGCATTTTTTGAAGGAATAAAATATGCTAAACCAGGATATAGAATTGGAGATGTTTGCCATGCAATAGGAGAATATGTACATTCACAAGGATATTCAGTTGTAAGAGAATTTCAAGGACATGGAATTGGTAGAGAAATGCATGAAGATCCAGGTATTCCTAACTATGGAAAAGCAGGAAAAGGTATTAGATTAGAACCAGGAATGACATTAGCAATAGAACCAATGGTAATTCAAGGAAAACCTAATATTTTAGAATTGGATGATGGATGGACAATTATAACAGAAGATGGAAGTTTAGCAGCTCATTATGAAAATACAATATTAATTACAGAAAAAGAGCCAGAAATATTGACAATACTTTAAGGATGATGTATAATATAGTAGTTATTATGCACAATAGCCAAATTGTGTGGCAAAATATAGAAAACTCTTTAATAGGAGGGGAATGAATTGGCAAAAGAAGATGTTATAGAGGTAGAAGGAACAGTAGTGGAAGCACTACCAAATACTAATTTTAAAGTAGAACTTGAAAATGGACATCAAATATTAGCTCATATATCAGGTAAATTAAGAATGAACTATATAAAAATATTACCTGGAGATAAAGTAAAAGTAGAACTTTCACCTTATGATTTGACAAGAGGTAGAATTACATGGAGAGCTAAATAAAAAGATTTAACTAATAAAAAATTAACCCAAATATATTATTAAAAAGCAAGCCAAGGAGGTGCAAATAAATGAAAGTAAGACCATCAGTAAAACCAATGTGTGACAAATGCAAAGTAATAAAAAGAAAAGGTGTAATTAGAGTTATTTGTGAAAACCCTAAACACAAACAAAGACAAGGTTAATCCTTATATTCGTTAATAACACAAATGAGGTAGCGGCTGTGACTCCTTATTTTAGGAGGTACATATCGAATTTGTGTTTATATATATGTCTTAGAGAACTTAAAGAGGCTAGAGTAAACGCTAGTGCATTTCACCTTTGAGTATTTTTAGGACAAACAAAACAAAAAATTTGGAGGTGCAAAAAAATATGGCTCGTATAGCAGGAGTAGATTTACCTAAAGAAAAAAGAGTAGAAATAGGACTTACATATATTTATGGAATAGGAGTAGCAAGTTCTAGAAAAATTCTTGAAAAAGCTGGTATAAATCCAGATACTAGAATTAAAGATTTAACAGATGACCAAGTAAATGATATTAGAAAAGTTATTGATGAATCTTATACAGTTGAAGGAGACTTAAGAAGAGAAGTAGCATTAAACATAAAGAGACTTACAGAAATAGGATGCTACAGAGGATTAAGACATAGAAAAGGATTACCAGTAAGAGGTCAAAGAACAAAAACTAATGCTAGAACTAGAAAAGGTCCTAGAAAATTAGTTAGTAAAAGCAAAAAATAATAAAAATTAATCATAAATATTAATTGATTAATCTTAAATAAAGAGTATAAAATCTTTGTAGAGGAGGAAAAAGCAAAATGGCTAAAAATGTAACAACAAAAAAAGTAGCTAGAAGAAATAGAAAAAACATTGAAAAAGGTGCAGCACATATTCACTCTAGTTTTAACAATACAATAGTTACAATTACAGATACACAAGGAAATGCAATATCATGGGGAAGTGCTGGAGAATTAGGATATAAAGGTTCTAGAAAAAGCACACCATTTGCAGCAGGTCAAGTTGCAGAAACAGCTGCTAAAGCTGCTATGGAACATGGATTAAAATCTGTTGAAGTATTTGTTAAAGGACCAGGTTCAGGAAGAGAAGCAGCAATTAGAGCACTTCAAACAGCTGGTTTAGAAATAAGTGCTATCAAAGATGTAACACCAATACCACATAATGGTTGTAGACCACCAAAAAGAAGAAGAGTATAATTTGAAATGAATGATAAAGCAAAATTAAAAGGGAAATTATTAATTAGAAAATGAGTAGATTAAATAGACTAAATTAAGATATCCCTTGTCATTAGTAGAAAGGAGTATAAAGATGGCAAGATATAAAGATGAACAATGTCGTAGATGCCGTAGAGAAGGACAAAAATTGTTCTTAAAAGGTGAAAGATGTTATTCTGATAAATGTAGTATTTCAAGAAGAAATTATGCACCAGGACAACATGGACAAAAAAGAGCAAAACTTTCTGAATACGGAACTCAATTAAGAGAAAAACAAAAAACAAAAGCATATTATGGAGTGGGAGAAAAACAATTTAGAAAATACTTTGAAATGGCTTCTAATAAAAAAGGTGTAACAGGTGAAAACTTATTACAAATTTTAGAAAGCAGATTAGATAATGTAGTATATAGATTAGGATTTGGAACATCTAGAGCTCAAGCAAGACAATTTGTAAACCATGCACAATTTGAAGTAAATGGTAAAAGAGTAGATATTCCATCATACTTAGTAAAACCAGGAGATATTATCACTGTTAGAGAAAGTAAAAAAGATAACAGTACTATTAAAGTAAATGTGGAAGAATCTGCTAAAAGACCAATTCCAGCATGGCTTGAAAAAGATAGTGAAAAATTAAGTGGTAAAGTAATTAGATTAGCATCTAGAGAAGATGTTGATATTCCAATTGAAGAGCATTTAATAGTAGAGCTTTACTCAAAATAATAGTTAAAAATAATATGAAAGGTTTAGTCAAAACCTTACAATTTTACTTAAGGAACCTATATAGTTTAAAGAGTTTGAGATATATTCTCGAATATTAGGAGGTAAAAATGATTGAATTTGAAAAGCCAAATATTGAATGTCTAGAGGTTGATGATGAAAACAACTACGCAAAATTTGTATGTGAACCATTAGAAAGAGGATATGGAGTAACAATAGGAAATTCACTAAGAAGAATTTTGCTTTCATCACTTCCAGGTTGTAGTATTACAAGTGTAAAAATAGATGGAGTATTACATGAATTTTCAGGTATACCAAATGTTGTAGAAGATGTACCAGAAATAATTGTTAACTTGAAAAATGTAAGATTAAAATTTGAAGAAAATGAAGAAAAGATTTTAAGAATTGATTTCAAAGGAGAAGGCGAAGTTACAGCAGCTGACATAATAACAGATGGAACAGTTGAAATATTAAATCCAGAATTACATATAGCTACAGTTTCTGAAGGTGGAAACCTAAAAATTGAAATGACAGCTGATAGAGGTAGAGGATATAACTCATCTGAAAAAAATAAAAAACCAAACCAGGATATATCAGTTCTTCCAATTGATTCTATTTATACACCTGTAAAAAAAGTAAATTATCAAGTTGAAAACACAAGAGTTGGACAAATGGTTGATTATGATAAATTGATAATTGAAGTATGGACAGATGGAAGCTTAAAGGCACATGAAGCATTAAGTTTGGCAGCAAAAGTAATGACAGGACATTTAGAATTATTTATAGATTTATCAGAAGCTACAAAAAATACACAAGTTATGATAGAAAAAGAAGAATCTAAAAAAGAAAAAGTTTTAGAAATGTCAATTGAGGAATTGGAACTATCTGTAAGATCATTTAACTGTTTAAAAAGAGCAGGTATTGCTACAGTTGAAGATTTAACAAATAAATCAGAAACAGATATGATGAAAGTAAGAAATTTAGGTAAAAAATCATTTGATGAAGTAACAGCAAAATTACATTCATTAGGATTAGATTTTGCCAAGGAAGAAGAGTAAAAATAGTTAAAGGAAGGTGAAATAAATTGGCTACTAATAGAAAATTAGGAAGAACAACAGACATAAGAATGGCAATGTTAAAAACTTTAACAACAGATCTTATTATGCATGGAAAAGTTGAAACAACATTAGCTAGAGCTAAAGAAGTAAAATCAATAGCTGATAGCATAATAGCACTTGCTATTAAAGAAAAAGATAACTTTGAAATGGTAGATGTTAAAGTTGTAAAAGCTAAATTAGATTCAAAAGGTAATAAAGAAACTGAATTAGTAAAAAGCAAAAATGGTAAAGAATATCTAAAAGTAGTAAAAGAAGAAACTACAGAAAAAAGACAAAAAGACATGCCAACAAGATTAAATGCTAGAAGAAAAATGATGAGAAAATTAAATAAAGTTAAAGATAGTGAAGGTAATAATGTAGATTTACCATCAAAATTATTTAATGAAATAGCTCCAAAATATGCTGATAAAAACGTAGGAGGATATACACGTATTATTAAAGCAGGTCCTAGAAGAGGAGACGGAGCAGAAGTTGCAATATTACAACTTATATAATTAAAATGAATATAAATAAAGATAAATAGGGGATTTTTAACTAAATTCTCTATTTTTATTTAAATATGTTTTATAAAATCTAAATTAAGTTTCAGTATTTTTTGTATACAGATGAGGAGAAAATATGGAATATAAAATACAATACTCAAAAATAAAAAATATTTATATACAGATAAAAGAAGGCAAAGTAATAGTAAAGGCACCAAAAAGAGTAACAAGGGAAGAGATAGAAAAAATCTTAAAAAATAAAGAAAAATGGATAAATAAAAGTTTAGATAAAGATAGAAAAAAAGAACAAAAAGAAAATTTATATACAAAAGATGAATTTATTAAAATAGTTGAAAGTACTACAAAGGAACTAATAGAACTTACCAATTTAAAGCCAAATAATATCAGAATAAGAGATATAAGTTATGCATGGGGGTCATGTTCAACAAATAAAAATATAACAATAAGTTTAAAATTAATAAAATATAGTAAAGAAGCAATAAAATATGTTATTTTGCATGAACTTTGTCATCTAAAATATATGAATCACTCAAAAAATTTTTGGAATTTAGTTGAAAAATATATGCCTGATTATAAAGAAATAAAAAAGAGTTTAAATAATATGTAACGATAGAAAAAAATATTACATATAATAAACCATAGGAGGCTAAAAAAATGGAATTTATATTAAATACCATATTTTGGACACTAGCCCTTTATGGTTTATTTGAAATTATAAAAAATATAATATATATAAGTACATATACTAAATTTAAATCTGATGGAATATATTTAATAATAGCGGTAAAAAATCAAGAAGAGAAAATAGAAGGATTTTTAAGGTCAGTTATATTTAAAATATTATACGGAAAAGATGAATATTTAAAAAATATAATAGTTGCTGACTTGAAATCAACAGACAAGACAAAAGAAATTGTAAAAAAATTAGCGGAAGAATACCAAACAATAAAACCACTTTCTTGGAAAGAATGTAAAGATATAATGGATAATATTGATGACACATAGTTACAGTTCAGTAAGAAATGATTATGGTGTCCAAGCTTTGGTTCCCACTATAACACTTGAATTTTATTTAATGTCTTTTCATTTCATTCAAAAAGAAAATCTAATACAAGAAAA
>ENA-OPDT01000016-OPDT01000016.1-human-gut-metagenome-genome-assembly--contig:-NODE-16-length-67119-cov-5.070530_pt1 | contig 67119 bp, 66 predicted proteins | sample MGYA00241627_ERZ501517 | MGnify/ENA primary metagenome ERZ501517 (study PRJEB25962, sample SAMEA2042435) | human gut metagenome | biome: human gut; feature: human-associated habitat; material: faeces... | reverse complement strand
TAGTAGTACTTAGTGTAACACTAGCATACTTTACAGCACAAATAATAGGAAAGGGGAAAAATGTTACTATCAATAGTGCTGACTTGAAAATAGTATTTACTGATACAGATGGTAATATTGAAGGAACTGGAATAACACCAGGATGGAGTAGTAGTAAAACTTTTACAGTTAAAAACGAGTCAAATGGTACATATAAGTATAATATTATAATAAAAGATTTAGTAAATACTTTTAAAACTTATAAATACTTACAATATAAAATAACTAGTACTGATGTTAGTTTATCTAATACAGAAGCTATAGACGAAGACACATGTAAAACTAAATCACTATGTAATTTAGGTTTCCCTACGTATAAGGTTATCTTTGGCTTAACTCAAGCACAATGTCAAGAACTTGTAAAAAAGCACTCTTTTTCTCATGCTTATGAAGAGTCAGATTATAGTGAAGATTTAACTAATAGAACTTGGGTAACTGAACTAATTAAACCGATAAATAACTGGGTAAAGTTCGGAAAATATCAGAATGATTTGATTGGATATAGAGGATATAAATCAACCACAGATACTTCATATCACGAATATTCTACTATGGATGAATGTACATCAGCAAGTAGTTATAATACAAATTGTACTGAATATAAATATGCAAATACTGGTGATGATATATACTGGAGAATAATAAGAACAAACTCAGATGGTAGTGTAAGACTTCTTTACCACGGTACAAGTACAACAACAACAGAAGCATATATAGGAGCATCAGCATTTAATACAACATATAATAACCCAATGTATGTAGGATATATGTATGGAACAAGTGGTTCATTAGTTAACAATAGAACAAATACAAATAATAGTACAATAAAAGGAATAATAGATACATGGTATGAAAATAATCTAAAAATAAACTATACAAAATACCTAAGTACAACAGCAGTATACTGTAATGATAGAAGTAACCCAGCAGGTGGATATAACACTGATAAAAAGACAGAATTCTACTATGGTGGATATACAAGACTAGGAACAAATAAAACACCAACCTATGACTGTACAAATGTAAATGATAAATTCACAGTAGACACAAGTACAGGAAATGGAAAGTTAACATATCCCATAGCATTAATGACAGCAGACGAAGTAAGTTTTGCAGGTGGAGTATATTTTACAAGCGCAGAAACATGGTATTATAAAAATAGTGCAAAGGGTAGCTCAACAGGCTCAACCTTGTGGTGGTTGTTGTCTCCTTCCAATTGGAATAACGGCAGCGCTAACGTGTTCCTCATGCACGGTTCGTCCGGCCATGGCAACTTGTCCAGCGTCTACGTCTTCATCAACGCGCATGGTGTGCGTCCCGCCATTTCTCTCAAATCTTGTGTCAAGACAAGTGGAGGAGATGGCTCGGCAAGTGACCCATACACAATAAAAGAAACTACAAGTGGGTGCTAAACTGTAGATCTGAAGACCCCATTAACTTAACTGTGGAGTTTGTTAAATTCAGTTTAAATGGTAAAATAATATGTAGGAAATCGGTAAATTTAAATGTCGGTTTTCCTACATTTTTTTAATGATATAATTATACTTAATTTCTATATACTTCATGTTTTTTTATTAAATATTTTGTTCTTAAAATTGTTGATAAAAGTATGATTATGTGGTAGAATATTAGGTGCTTTGAAAAATAAACACCTTTAGGGATTTTACTTGCTAGTGCTTAATTGTGCAAGTATTTAGAACTATTGGGAAGAAAAACGAAAGGAAGAGTGATATTATGACAGTTGTGTCAAAAAGTTATTTATTAGAAGCAGGTGTTCATTTTGGACATCAAACTAAAAGATGGAATCCTAAAATGAAGGAGTATATCTTTGCAGCAAGAGATGATATTTATATTATCGATTTAGAGAAAACAGTAAGAAAGTTAGAAGAAGCTTATAGTGCTTTATATGAAGCATGTAAGGATGGTGGAAAAGCTTTATTTGTTGGAACTAAGAAACAAGCTAGTGAAGCTAGTATTGAAGAGGCTACTAGATGTGGAGGATACTATGTAACTGAAAGATGGTTAGGTGGTACTCTTACAAACTTTAAGACTATTAGAGAAAGAATTAATAGACTAGATGAAATTGAGAAAATGAAAAGTGAAGGTAAGTTTGAATTACTTCCTAAAAAAGAAGTTGCTAAACTACAAAAGGAATATGATAAATTAAATAAGATTCTTTGTGGTATTAGAGAAATGAAAAAATTACCTCAAGCAGTTATAGTAACTGACCCTAGAATAGAATTAAATGCAGTTAGAGAGGCTAAAAAATTAGGTATTCCTACATTTGGTATTGTTGATACTAATAGTGATCCTGATTTAGTAGATTATGTTATTCCTGGAAATGATGATGCTGTAAGAGCAGTTAAAGTTGTACTTGGAGTACTTGCTAATGCTGTGTGTGAAGGAAATAATTTACCACTTGATGATTATATAACTGAAGAAGAATTTGTTAAACCTAAAAAGAAAGAAACAAAAAAAGAAGAAGTAACTGTTACTGTTAAAGAAGTAGAAGAACCAGTTATGGAAGAAGCTAAATATGAAGATATGAAACTTAGTGAATTAAAAGCTATAGCTAAAGAACAAGGTGTTAAAGGTTACAGTTCTATGAAAAAAGAAGAACTATTAAATATTTTAAAGTAAGAAAAGGAGTGTAATTATGGATATTAAAGCAAGTGATGTAAAAACTTTAAGAGATATGACTGGTGCAGGTATGCTTGACTGTAAAAAAGCATTAACTGAAACTAATGGTGATATTGATAAAGCTGTTGATTATTTAAGAGAAAAAGGTATTAGTAAGGCTGCTAAGAAGCAAGATAGAATTGCTGCTGAAGGATTAGCTAATATTTATATTGATGGTAATAAAGCAGTTATTCTTGAAGTAAACTCTGAAACTGACTTTGTTAGTAAGAATCAAGAATTTCAAAATATGGTTAAAACTATAGGTGAAACTATATTAAAAAATGAAGTTTCTACTGTAGAAGAAGTATTAAATTTAAGTACAGGGTCTGGTACTGTTAATGATTTAATTATTAATGAAACAGCTACTATTGGAGAAAAATTAAGTTTAAGAAGATTTGCTCTTCTTACTAAAAATGATGATGAATTTTTTGGAAGTTATTTACATATGGGTGGAAGAATTGCTTCATTAGTTATTGTAAAAAATGGTAATGAAGAAATTGCTAAAGATGTAGCAATGCAAAGTGCTGCAATGAAGCCAAAATATGTTAATAGAGATGAAGTTCCTAATAGTGAAGTTGAACATGAAAGAACTGTTTTAACTGAACAAGCATTAAATGAAGGTGCTAAAAAAGAATTCGTAGATAGAATAATTGCAGGAAGATTAAATAAATTTTTTGCTGAAATTTGCTTGGTAGAGCAAGCATTCGTAAAGGATGGAGATTTGACTGTTCAAGCATACTTAGATAAGACTAATAGTACAGTTATTAAAATGGTACGTTATGAAGTTGGAGAAGGTATGGAAAAGAGAAATGATGACTTTGCAAGTGAAGTTATGAGTCAAATTAACAATGCATAAATTAATTAAAATAAATGTTAGTAAAAGAAGCCTGTATGTTATTATAGGCTTCTTTTTAATTCTTCTATTTTATCAAGATATGAAAACACCTAAAGTGAATGATTTGGCTTTAGTAAATAATAAAATGCTTACGAATGTTAATGGACAAGAACTTTTAGATATACTTGAATCTAAAACTGGAGTTGTTTTGGTTGTTAATGATAAAGTAGATATTAATAGAATATTAGACATTTTAATAAATTATAAAACTAATGAGAATATTTATGTATATAATGCTAAATATGATGAAGTTGTTTTAGGACTAGATGATGAAGAAAATGTAATTATTAAGCAAGAACCTTCTAAAATATATAATAAAATCTTAGACGAACTTGGAAGTTATGCAGACAAATATTATGTTTATGATAGTTGGAATACTCCAATTGATACTGGGTATTTGAGAATGTATACTCCTATGGTAATGTTTGTTAAAGAAGGTAATATATTATTTAGTAGTTCTATAGTGGATGATAGTATTACTGATGAAGATTTAAATGTTTTATATAAAAAAGGTTTTAGTTTACTTAAAGTAAGTTAAAGTGGATTTTTCCACTTTTTTTATTTATAAAAAAACACAATATAGAATTGTCTATTTTTGAACATAAGTTGGGCCAAAGATTTCTCTTCATTTTCATTATATCAAAAATATTTATAAAAAAAACTTTACAATTAAAATGTAAAGTAATGTGAAAATTTATTTTTTTATTAAAATGTACTTTACTTAGTAATAAGTTTAGAGTAAAATAGTGGTAGGTAGTGGAGTGAAGTGGAAGAAAGTGGGGGATTACAATGCTAATGGGTGAGTTTAATCATAGTATTGATGATAAGAATAGACTTATTATTCCTTCTAAACTTAGAAATGAACTTGGTAATGAAGCTGTTATTACTAGGGGACTTGATAAATGTTTATTCATTTATTCTAAGAAAGAATGGGAAAGTATTGTAAGTAAACTATCTAATTTACCATTTACTAAGAAAAGTGTAAGGGATTTTAATAGATTTTTCTTAAGTAGTGCTTCTACTATTGTATTCGACAAGATGGGTCGAGTAAATTTATCTCAGTCTTTACTAAATTATGCTAATTTAACTAAAGAATGTGTTATTATTGGCGTAAATGATAGAGTTGAAGTTTGGGATAAAAATGAATTTGATACTTTCATATCTTCTAATTTAGATAATTTTAGTGATATGGCTGAAAATTTATTTGAAGGAGGACAAGATGCATAAGAGTGTATTACTTATTGAGAGTATTAATGGATTAAATATTAAACCAGATGGAACTTATATAGATTGTACATTAGGGTATGCTGGTCATTCAGGGGAAATATTAAAGAGATTAGAAACTGAGGGGTTTTTATTCGCCTTTGATCAAGATGAGGAAGCTGTTAATTTTAGTTATGATAAGCTTTCTAAGATAGGTAATAATTTTAAAATATTTCATACTAATTTTAGAAATATTAAAGAGTGTATTACTGATAAAGTTGATGGTATTTTATTTGACCTTGGAGTGAGCAGTCCTCAACTTGATGATGCTTCAAGAGGATTTAGTTTTCATAAAGATGCACCTCTTGATATGAGAATGGATAAGAGACAGGAGTTAGATGCTTATAAAGTAGTTAATACTTATCCTTTAGAAAAATTAATTGATATTTTATATATTTATGGAGAAGAAGTAAATGCTAAAAGTATTGCTAAGGGAATTATTAGTAATAGACCAATTAATACTACTTTAGAACTTGCTAATGTTATTAAAGAGAATGTTCCTATTAGTTATAGAAAAAAGAGTAATCCATGTAGAAAAACTTTTCAAGCAATTAGAATTGAAGTTAATTCTGAACTTAGTATATTAGAAAAAAGTTTAATGGATGCGTTTAGTTTACTTAAATCTAATGGAAGAATGTGCGTTATTACTTTTCATAGTTTAGAAGATAGAATAGTTAAGAATGTTTTTAAAAAACTATGTAGTGATGACATTAATAGTAAGAACTTACCAGTAGTTCCTCTTGAGATGAGGGCTAAGGCTAAACTTATTACTAAAAAACCTATTATACCTAGTGGTAGTGAACTAGAGTTAAATAATAGAAGTAGAAGTGCTAAATTAAGAATAATAGAAAAATTATAAAAAGGAGAATATTTATGGCTAGAAAGAAGAATAAAAAGTTATTAAAGGGAGAAAGAGTACTAAGAACTTTTATATTACTATTAATTATTGGTAATATATTTGGTACATCTTTTAGTATGGCTCTTCTTTCTAAAACTAATATAGAAGTTGAAAGTATTAGAAAAAAAATATCTAAGCAAGAAAGTTTAAATCAAAGTTTAGAGATGAAAATAAGTGAACTAGCAAGTTTTGATAATGTAGAAGGTATTGCATCACTATATGGTTTGGAGTATAATAATAGTAATGTTAGAACAATAAATGAATAAGGAAGGTGTTAACATTGAAGAAAACAAGAACTGTAAAAATTAGTAAATATTTTTTACTTGTTGTTGTTTTTTTGTTTGGTCTTATAATTTTAAAACTTAGTTATATTGTATTAAGTCCTAAAGTAGATGGTATTAGTTTAAGTGAGTTTGCATCTAATAGGAATACTGTTAAAGAAACTATAGTAGCACCTAGAGGAACAATATATGATAGTTTAGGAAATACTCTTGCAGTTAATGTTAACTCTTATACAGTTATAGCATATTTAAGTGAATCTAGAGAAGACGATAGGGTTAAAGATAAAGAAGGTACTGCTAAAGCACTTAGTCCTCTTATTAATATGACTGAAGAGAGTATTCTTAGTTTACTTAATATTGAAGGAGTTTATCAAGTGGAACTTGGACCTGGTGGAAGAGGTATTACTGAATTAGTAAAGGAAAATATTGAAAAACTTAATTTACCTGGAATAGATTTTATTAAAAGTGTAAAGAGGTATTATCCTAATAGAAATTTTCTTAGTTATACTTTAGGTTATGCTAAAACTAATGATGATGGGGAAATTGTTGGAGAGATGGGACTTGAAAGACAATATAATAAAGATTTAACTGGTATTAATGGGTCAAGAACTTTTGAAAGTGATATATATGGTTATAAGATAGCGAATACTAATGAAGAAGTGATAGAAGCTAAGAATGGAAAGGATATTTATTTAACAATAGATACAAATATTCAGATGTTTACTGAACAAGCAATGAAAACATTAGAAACAGCAAGTTCTATGGAATGGGCTAGTATAAGTGTTGTTAATGCTAAAACCGGGGAAATTCTTGGAATCAGTTCTAATCCTAGTTTTGATCCTAATATAAAAAATATAACTAGTTATTATGATCCTTTTATTAGTTATACTTATGAACCTGGTAGTACTATGAAAACATTTAGTTTTATGGCTGCAATTGAAAATGGCTTATATGATGGAGAAGAAAAATATAATTCTGGAAGTATTAAAGTAGGAGAATATACTATAAAAGACTGGAATAAGACTGGATGGGGTAGTATTAGTTTTAATGAAGGATTTTATGGAAGTTCGAATGTTGCTGCAACTCTTCTTAGTCAAAGGTTAGGAAGAGATAAGTTAAAAGATTTTTATAGAAGTTTAGGTTTTGGTAAGAAGACTGGAATTGATTTACCTAATGAACAAAGTGGTAAGATAGACTTTAATTATGATATAGAAGTTGCTAATGCTAGTTTTGGACAAGGTATGAGTATTACTGCTATTCAAATGGTACAGGCTATGACTAGTATTAGTAATGGTGGGGAAGTAATAAAGCCTTATATAGTTAAAAAGATAGTAGACTCTAATACAAAAGAAGTTTTAGTTGAAAATAAAAGAACTGTTGTTAAGAGAGTTGCTAGTAAAGAGACTGTTAATCAAGTTAGAGATTTACTTGATGGGGTAGTTAATAATTTGCAGTCTATTACAGCAAGTGGGCATAGGTATAGAACTGATAAAGTTAGGACTATTGGTAAAACTGGTACTGCTGAAATTGCTGGAGATGGTGGATATTTAACTGGTAGTATAAACTATGTAAGAAGTTTTGCTGGAATGTTTCCATATGAAGATCCTCAAATTATTGTGTATGTTGTTGCAAGTAAGATAAGTGATAATTTATTAATTGCTAAAGCAACTAAACAACTAGTGGAAGATACTAGTACATATTTAGGAATAGTTAGTAGTGAAGTTTCTCCAACAGGTGATAATTATATACTTAAAAGTTATGTTAATAGAGATGTAGTTAGTTCTATAGAAGAGTTAAAAAGTATTAATTCTAATGTTATTTTAATAGGAGATGGTACTAAAGTAATTAGTCAGTATCCTAAAAAAGGAACAATTATTAATTCTAATGATAAAGTATTTTTGGTAACAAATGGTACTAATTATAAATATACTAATATTGAAGGATTTTCTAGAAGTGACTTAGATGTGTATTCAAAGTTACTTGGTGTTAACTTTAACTATAATGGTTATGGATATGCATTTGGTACTAATTTAAAAGGAAGAGATGTTGTTAAAGGAGAAACTATTGATATTAATTTAAAAGTAAAATATTTAGAAGTAGAAGATAATTCGACAAATAGTGACTTGTAAATATAGTATACTCTTAATGGTGATGTTATGAGAGTGTACTATATTTTTTTAATTAAGAAAAGTGTTTATGATATAACTAAGAATAATCCTGAAAAGTTATATAAGACTTTAGAAAATATTTATTTACTTGATAAAGAAGATATGTATTTAGGATATAAGATGTTTGATAAAATATGTAAATGTTTACCTAAAAATAATTTTAATAAATTAGTAAGAGATACTAATATAGAGAATTTATGTTATTCAAATAATAAGAATACTCATGTTATTAATGATTTTTTAAATAATGAAGTTACTAAAATGATTATTAAGAATAGTCATATAGTTGTTAAGAGTAATAGTATTTATCCAACACTTTTTAATAGTATTAAAAGTATTCCTAATTTGTTTGTATGTGATTTTGTTAATATGGATTATTTCTATTTAAAGAAGGTTAATTATATAAGATAGTTGTATTTTGTTTAAAAATTTTATATAATGTTATTAGGAGGCGTAGAAATGATTTGGGATATATTATATGTTCTAATAGGACTTATTGTAGGAATTATTGTTGGTTTTTTAATAGCGAGAAAAGTTATGACTAAAGAATTAAAGAAAAATCCACCAATTAATGAAGAAATGATTAAAACTTTAATGAAAGGGATGGGAAGAACTCCTAATCAAAAACAAGTTAATCAATTAATGAAACAAATGAGCAAATTTAATTAGTTTGCTTAATTTTTTAGGAGGAAATATGTTAAAAGAAGTATTAAGTGATTTACGTGAGTATTATTTAAATGAAGAGTATTATGTTAACAAGGTTAAAGAATTAATTTTTGGTATTAAATAAAGTACTTGATATTATGTATAAAATTTGGTATAATTTTATATGTGTAATGGGGCTGTATTGATTCGACAGAGTAGTTGTACGTATGGATACAAGTAGTAGGCGTACTTAAAACGCAAAATAAAATAATCGGAAACGATTTTAATTTTGCTCCTAGTTTTGCCTAATTAATGGTACTGGAGGTTCAGTTTATTCTTTGTCCATGAGAATAAGTGCTGGACTCATAAAAATGGACTATACTATATAATTGTTTAGGTTATATAATGAAATTATTCTAAACTTATGCTAGTACTGGAATGTTGGCTCTCCATGGTACTAGATGAAAATTTAAACCAACTAAACTTGTAAAAACGTCTGTATGGTTGATGCTTTGGACACGAAGTCGCACTTCGTCAGCTCCACCAAAAATAGTAAGTTATCCCCTTTAATGGGGTTTTATTATACATTTAATTTACAAAGTAAAACATATTGGAAGTAATATGTGGTATACTTATAATGGATGGTGATATTGTGAAAGTTATAGTAACTGCTGGAGGAACTGGAGGACATATTTATCCTGCTTTAAGTGTTATTGAAAAAATATTAAGTGAAAAAGGTAATGAAGTATTATATATTGGTACTAAAAATAGAATGGAAAGTAAGTTAATTCCTGAAAAAGGTATTCCTTATGTTGGACTTGATATTTATGGTTTATCTAAAACTAATATACCAAGAGATATTAAGAATATTTATTTAGTAATGAATTCATATAGTAAGTGTAAAAAAATTATGAAGGAGTTTAAACCAGATTATGTTATAGGTTTTGGAGGGTATGTGACTTTGCCTGTTTTACTTGCTGCTCATAAGTATAAAATTAGATGTGCTATACATGAACAAAATAAACTTCCTGGTAAAACTAATAGATTTCTAAGTAAATATGTTGATACTACTTTTGTTTCTTTTGATGAAAATAATAATTATTTTAAAAATGAAGTTATATTAAGTGGTAATCCATGTGGGGAAAAGGCTATTACTACAAAAAAAGTTGATAAGACTACATTAGGTTTTGATAAAAATAAGAAATTAATTATTATAGTAATGGGTAGTTTGGGTAGTGAAGTAGTTAATAATAGATTAAAGGATTTTATTACTAATTTTAATGATAAAGATAAAGAAATACTTTTTATTACGGGTAACTCTAGTTATGAAGAATTTAGTAATATAAAAAATGATAGAGTAAAAATTGTTCCTTTTATAAATGATTTGAGTGGTCTTATGTCTAGTGCAGATATAATTATATCTAGGGCTGGTGCTTCTACAATAAGTGAGATTTTAGCCCTTAATAAGCCTTCAATATTAATACCTAGTCCTTATGTTGCTAATAATCATCAATATTATAATGCTTTAGAACTTAAAAATAAGAACTTGTGTTATATGATAGAGCAAAAAGACTTAGATACCAATAGTTTAAATGAAGGTATTAAGTATATTTTAATGAATGAAAAAGATATGATTAATAATTTAAAAAATGAACCTAAACTTAATGCAAGTACTATTATTGTTAATAAAATATTAAACAAATAATAGTTAAATAAAGATATAATTCTTGGGGTAATATAATTAGTATTAAAGATAACTTTAGTAAAGATGTTTATAGAGTTTAATGTTAATAGTTGAAGAAATAGTAAAAAAATTGTATAATTTATATAGTAGGAGATAAGAGATGGTTAAAAAGGTTAAAAGAAAATTTAATTTTAAAAAATTTTTGATGTTTTTACTTATTCTATGTATGTTAGTACTTTTTGGTATTTATATTACTAAAAAACCTATTAAAAGTATATTAGTTAAGGGAACATATTTTTTGACTGATGAAGATGTAATAGAAGAAGCTAATTTAGAAAATTATCCATCTTTTGTTAAGACTACTAGTTTAGGTATTAAGAAAAAGTTAAGTAATTTATCACTAGTAAAAAGTGTTAAAGTAAGTAAAGAGTTCGGGTATAGATTAGTTATTGATATAACTGAATATAAAGTGCTTTTTAAAATTAGAAGTAGTAATGAATATGTACTTGATACTGGTAAAAGAGTAAGTGATTTAGATTTATTTGTACCTATACTTATTAATTATGTACCTGATGAAATATTTAGTAAAACTATTCAAATGTTTAGTAGGGTAGATGAAGATGTAATTTTAAAAATTAGTGAAATAGAGTATAGTCCTAATGATTATGATAAAGAAAGATTTATATTGTATATGAATGATGATAATGTTGTATATATTACTTTAAATAAGATAAAAGAGTTTAATGATTATAATAAGATAAAAGATCAACTCGGTAGTCATAAAGGAGTACTATATTTAGATAGTGGAAACTATTTTGAAATTAAGGAATGATGTGTACATAATAAGATACACATTTTTTGTTGAAAATTTATTTAATATGTATTATAATATTATAGTTTTAGAAAGAGGGTATTAGAAATGGAAAAGATGTTAGTTTTTGGACATATTAATCCTGATACAGATTCAGTTACTGCATCAATTACTTTGGCTAATTTAAAAAGGAAAATGGGTTTAAATGCTGAAGAAAGAGTATTAGGTGATATTAATAAAGAGACTAAATTTGTTTTAGATTATTTTAATGTTAAAGAACCTAGGTATTTAAATGATACTAAACTTAGAATAAAAGATATGGATTATAGAAAAAATTGTTTTATTAATGAGTATTCATCTATTATGGAAACTTATGACTATATGATGGAGAATAATACAACTGGTGTTCCAATAGTAGATGAAGATAAGAAGTTTATTAGTTTAGTAACGGCTAAAGATATATTAAATGAGAGTATATTTAGTAATGATGTTTCACTGATTACAAGTTATGATAATATTATTAAGACTATTAATGGTAAAGAAGTAGTTAGAGTAAGTGATGAAATAGAAGGTAGTATTAAAGCAGCTGCTTTTGCACATGCCACATTTGAAAGTAATGTTAATTTAACTAGAGATGATATTATTATAGTAGGAGATAGACATTATATTATTGAACTTGCTATTAAGTCTAAAGTTAAATTACTTATTATAGTGGGTGGAAATACTCTTAAAAAAGATGAAATTAAGTTGGCTAAAAAGAATAAAGTAAATGTTATTTTAACTGATTTAAATACTTTTGAAACTTCTAGAATTATTTTAAATAGTAATTATGTTAAGAAGTTAGCAAGTAAAACTAATTATGTTTTATATGAAAAAGATAGTTATGATGATTTTATGGAAAAGAGTAAAAGTTTAAAAGTAGATAATTATCCAGTAGTAGATAAAAATCTTGTATGTAAAGGGCTATTAAGAAAGAGTGAACTTGGTAAAAGTAATAAAAGAAAAGTTATATTAGTTGATCATAATGAGATAGAACAGTCTGCAATTGGGCTTGAGGAGGCAGAGATTATTGAGATAGTTGATCATCATAAGATAGGTAGAGTTAGTACAAAAGTGCCGATTAATTTTAGAAATATGGCTGTAGGTAGTACTAATACAATTATTTATGAATTATATAAAGAGAATAAAGTAAAGATTAGTAAAGAGATGGCTGGACTTATGATTAGTGGTATAATAAGTGATACTTTACTTTTAAAGAGTCCTACAACTACTATACATGATAAGAATGCAGTTAAGGCTTTAAAGAAAATTTGTAAATTAAATATTAATAAGTATGGTATAGAAATGTTTAAAGCTGGAACTAGTTTAGAGGGAATGAGTGTTAGTGATATACTTAATTTAGATAGTAAAACATTTAAAAATAATGATATTACATTTACTGTAAGTCAGGCATTTACTCTTGATATTTTAGAAATACTTAATGATAAAGATAAGTATTTAGATGAAATTGATAATATTATGAATGATTCTAAAGTAGATGCATATGTTTTTGTTATAACTGATATTATAAAGAATGGTAGTTATCTTTTATATAATAAAGAATGCGAAGAAAGTATTAGAAAAGCTTTTAATTTGAAGAAGGTTAGTGAAGGAGTATTTGTTAAAAATGTAGTGTCTAGAAAGAAACAAATAGTTCCAGTATTAATTGATAGTTTAGAAAAATAGACTCAGTTTTGATTTACTGAGTCTTTTTAATATCATCAATTGTTACTTTACTATTATGTGGAATTGGTTTCCATTCAACTTTCATAAATAATGCAAAGTATGTTGAGTATCTTCCAATTATATCAAATGTTGGCCAAGTTAGGCAGTATAATATTTTTTTATGAAGTGGCATTGGTTTGATGTTTTTGTGTTCTATTATGAATAAGTAAACGGCAACCCATATTTTTTCAAAGTATGAACCTATCCTATAAAGTATTCTAAACCACAAGTTAATAAGTAATCCTATTAGAAAAGCATTTATTCCTGGATTAACTACTACTTTAATAGTGAATAGTTTTCTTAGTGCTTTTGCTAAGTATGTTCCTCCTTGGAAGAAGTTAACATCAATTCCTGTGTTATACATATAACATGCACCCATGAACCATATAACTACTAACCATCTAAATATATTGAATACACTAAGTGGTGTTAACTGCATTAATGTGTCATATGAAGCAAATCTGTGTCTTATATTTTCAATTATATTAAGTATGAATTCTTTAAAAGTTTTACTTTTATTTTTTTTGTTTACTGAAGTTTCTCCCCATTTTGTTCTTACATACCATTTACCTAAAAATATATTTATAAATAGGTAAGGGCCGCTTTCAACAAATGCTTGTAAGTGTCCTTTACTCCAACGTATTCTTTGACGAAGTGCAACTTTTAAACTTGTTGGTTGTTCATCATAAAACATTGCTTTATCTTGATAAGTTATTTGGTAACCTTGCGCTACTGCATCAGCTGTAAGAGCTCTGTCTTCTGTAAGACTTGTATAATGCCAACCATTTTTTACTATTTCATTAGTAAACAAGAATCCTGTTCCTTGAATGTTAGTGGCTAAATGTAACACACTTCTTGCGCGGTGATTTGCTCTTATACTTCTAATCCAGTGTAGTGCATATGTTGAAGCAATCCAGTTTTCATCAAAGTTCTTAGTGTTTCTGTATGAAGTGATTATTTTTTCTCCACTATCAAAAGCATCATTCATTCTACTAATGTAGTCAGTATTAAGCAAGTTATCTGCATCAAATATAAAGTATCCTTCAAAACTCATTCTACCATAGTCTTCTTCAATTCTATCAAGTAAGTATTCAAGTGCATATCCTTTAGTTCTATGTTCATTATCAAATCTTTCGTAGCACACTGCACCATGATTTCTTGCTATTTCTGCTGTGTTATCTGTACAGTTATCTGCTACTACAAATGTTGTAACTAAACTCATATCATAGTCTTGTTTGTTAATACTATCAATTAAGTTACCTATAACATTCTTTTCATTTCTTGCTGCAATTAGAATTGCATATTTGTGTTTATTTTTAGCAGGTTTAAACTTTCTTGTAAAGAATAAACCAATAATATAGTAAGCATTTTTATAAAGTAACACTATTGTTAATATTTTTCCTAAAATATCATAAACACTTTTCCATTCATGATAATGGTTAGCTATTACATTAAATAAATTCATTAAATAAATCATATTACACCTCAAAACTAATAATAGTATATCATAGTTTATTATAAAAAGATAGTTTCAAATTAATGGGTGTGTTCTTTCTATATTAAGTTGTTTATAAGTATGAGTTAAATTATATTGGTGTTTTAAAAAAATATGCTAGTTATTGAAACTAATTAATTTTTGTAAAATAATGTATAGTTTTTTTCTCTTGTGTTTTAAAATAATTATTTATATTGTATACTTATAATGGGAAGTGAAAAGAATTGAAAAAGTTTTTAGTAATAATTGGTTCACTATTTTTAATTAGTGGATGTAGTAAAACAGATAATATTATAAATAAAGGGAAGGATAAAGAACCAGTTAAGAAATTACAAATAGTAGATGAATCAAGTAAGTCTAGAAGCTATGCAGTAATGATTAATAATAATCATCGTGCTTGGCCACATGCTGGGTTACAGGAGAGTATTGTTAATTATGAAATTATTACTGAAGGAGGAATAACTAGATTTTTAGCTGTATATAAAGATAATATTCCAGAACAAATTGGTTCAGTTAGAAGTAGTCGTCCATATTTTCTAGATTATGCTTTAGAAAATGATGCTATTTATATACATTGGGGTGGAAGTGACCTTGCTTATAGTGATATGTCTAAACTTGGTATTGACCACATTGATGGAATAAGATATGAAGGGTCATACTTTTTTAGAGATAGAAGTTTAGACAGGGCTTATGAACATACTGGTTTTACAAGAGGAAGTATGATTAAGGAAGGAGCGACTGCTCTTGGATTTAGAACTGAAAGTGATAAAGGGAATTTACTTAATTATAGTGTAGATGATATTGATTTAAGTAAGTATGAAGGAACTATAAAAGCAGATAATGTAGAAATAGAGTATTCTAGTTATCAAACAACTAGTTATAAGTATGATGAAGAAAATAAGGTTTATTTAAGAAGTATGTGTGATGAAGCTCATGTAGACTTAATTACTGGTAAACAATATACTGCTAAAAATATTATTACTTATCAAGTAAAGAATAGAAGTTATGATGATTATGGTAGACAAGAATTAGATAATATAGGAAGTGGAGAAGGATACTATATAAGTGAGGGATATGCTACTCCTATTACATGGGAAAAAACTTGTAGAAGTTGTAAAACTATTTATAAGTATAGTGATGGTAAAGAGTTAAAAGTAAATGATGGAAATACTTGGATACAGATTCAACCAGTTGGTAAAGTTTTAGATATTACTAGTAATAATACTGAAACAGAAGAATAAAATATATTGAAATAATCTCTAATATTTGGTAAAATAGAGATATACTAAGGAGGATAATTTATGGAAAGTGTGATGAATTTTTTAGCAGAATATTATATTTGGTTTTTTGTAGCTGCAATAGTTTTATGTTTTGCTTTAATTGGATTTATAATTGATTCTAAGAAAAAACAAAAAGGAGAAGTTAAAAATAATACTTTAGATAGTACACCAGAAATGAGTATTCCAGTTAATAATACTATGGATATGAATAATGGTTTAGAGAATACTGTAACTAAAACTGAAAGTGCATCTAATATGACAGGAAATAATGAACCAGTTAATATGGATGCAACTATGGAGATTAATGATATTCCAATTAATAATACTCCAAATGTAGTTAGTATGGAAAACAATAATAATGTAGTAAATAATACACCAGTTATGGAACCAACTAAAACAGAAACACCTACAGTAACAACTGAAACACAAACTAATGCCATACCAGTAAATGATGAAAGGCCTGCAGTTATGTTAGATGAGTTACCTGAAGTGGAAAGTTTAAACTTGAATGAAGTACCAACTAAGCCAGAAGAAAAATTAGAATCATTTGATTTTAGTGATGACAAATAATATGTAAAATGGATGTGTAATATTTTAAAAGATATAGTAATTATATCTTTTTTATTATATAATTATTATTAGTAAGGAGAGATTATATTATGGCATTAACAGAGATATATACAATATTTACAAAAGTTTTAGATGTTGGTATATTATGGTTTATATTCTATTATATATTGAAGTATATAAGAAAGAATGTAAAATTAACTTTGATTTTTAAGGGAGTTTTAATAGTAGTTTTTCTTAAATTATTAAGTGAATGGTTGAATTTGAATACAGTTGGAGTACTTTTAGAGTATGTAATAGAAAGTGTTCCTATTGCTATTATTGTTTTATTTCAACCTGAAATTAGAAATGTATTAGAAAGTATTGGAAGAAGTCAACTTCTTGGTAGACATAAGGTTCTTACAGTTGATGAAAGAGAAAAAATTGTATATGAAATTATGCAAGCAGTTGAATATTTAAAAAGAAATAGAATTGGTGCACTTATGGTTATTGAAAGAGACTATAGTTTATCTCAATATATAGAGAGTGCTACAAAGATATATGCTGATATTAGTAGTGAGTTATTAATTAGTATATTCTTCCCAAATAATCCACTTCATGATGGCGCAGTTATTATTGAAGGAGATAGAATTAGTTCTGCTGGTAGTGTTTTACCAACTAGTATGAATCCTAATATTAGTAAGAGACTAGGTACAAGACATCGTGCTGCTTTAGGTATAGCAGAAGTCAGTGATGCAATTAGTATATGTGTTAGTGAAGAAACTGGAAGAGTTAGTATAGGAGTTGATGGTCAACTTAACTATAATATGACTTTAGAAGATGCTAGAATGTTACTTATTGAAAGTTTACAACCTAAAAAAGAAACTTTCTTTGATGCAGAGGCTAATTTAGAAGAAAGTGAAGGTGAGTTAGATGAAAACAACAAAGAAGAGTAATGTATTTGTTAAAACTATTAAAAAAATAGCAAATTTCTTTGATAGAATTCTTATTACACCTATAAGTAAATTAGCATATTTTATAAAAGATAAGTTTTCATTTAAAAGTGGTTTTATAGATAGAATGCTTAATAAACCTAATGTACTTTTATATATATCATTAATACTTTCGTTTACTATGTTTATGATGGTACAAAAGAATTTTATTAATTTTAGTGATACTAAAGCTATTACAATGTCAAATTTACCAGTTGAGGTAGAATATAATGATGAAGCATATGTGATAGAAGGTTTACCTACTAAGGCTGACTTAGTTTTACTTGGTAAGAAGAGTGAATTATATTTAGCTGAACAATATGGTGATCATAAAATAACACTTGATTTAACTGGTTTGGATGTAGGTACACATAAAGTTACACTTGACTATAATAATCCTATTAGAAAGTTAAATTATATATTAGATCCTGGAACTGTAACTATTGTTATTTATCCTAAGGTTAGTGAAGTTAGAACATTATCTATTGATGTTATTAATACTGATAAGTTAGATGAGACTTTAGTAGTTAGTAATGTATTACTTGATAGAAATGATGTTATTATAAAGAGTTATAAAGAAAAACTAAATACTGTTGCTAATGTTAAAGCTATAGTTGATGTTAATAGTTTGAATGCTACAGAAAGTGGTACTTATACTATTGATAATGTTAAATTAGTAGCGTATGATGATAAAGGTAAAGAAATTAGTGGAATAGAAGTTGTTCCTGGACAAGTTACTGCAACTGTTACTATTACTAGTCCAAGTAAGACAGTTCCATTAAAGATAGTACCAGTTGGAGAAGTAAGAAGTGGAAGTGCTATTAGTAGTATTACAAGTAGTGTTACAAATGTTATAGTTTATGCTGATGAAAGTGTTCTAAAGGATATTAATTATATTGAAGTAGAAATTGATGTTAATGGAATTAGTTCTAATAAGACATATCAAAAAGTTATTAATAAGCCACAGGGAGCTAGAAGTATAAGTGATACATCTGTTACTATTAATGTTACTATGGAAGAAGAAACAAGTAAAGATTTTATGAATATTAGTGTTGAAACTGAAGGACTTAATGAGAAATTTAAGGCGAGTGGCGCTACTGAAAATGATGCTAGAGTTACTGTTAGTGTAAGAGGAGTAGGTAGTTTACTTGAACAGTTACTTGATACTGATATTAAGGCTTATGTAGATTTGTCTGGTATTACTGAGCCAGGTACTTATAATGTTCCAGTGTATGTTACAGGAAGTGATGTAAAACTTACTTATACAAGTAAAACTAAACAGATTAATGTTGTGGTTCAAAACAAGTAGAAATACTTGTTTTTTTTTATTTACTTAAATTGTATAATTTTTTGTAAAGTTGTGATGTAAATAAAAAATAAAAAAGTAATTTTATAATTTTTTACGTATAAGTATATAGGAGGAAAAAAAGTATGAATGATAATTATTTAGAACATATAAGAAACGAAATAATAACAACTGAGACTAAAGTTTTGGTAAGAGAATATAAAAATAACCTAGATAAACTTACTAGAAATTATAACATTGGTAAAGAGCTAACACTAGCCGGTAAACACTATGGAGAAGGAATAGTTAAGAAATATGCAAATATTTTGACTAAAGAATTTGGAACAACATATGGTTTTACTAATTTAAATTATATGAGACAATTTTATAATTTTATTGAAAAATTCCATGCATTGCATGGAAATTTAACATGGAATCATTATTTAAAACTTTTCCCATTAAATGAAATTAATGAATTAAACTATTACATTAGTATAACAATAAGAGATAATTTGAGTTATAGAAATTTATCTCTCAGAATAAAAAGTGATGAATATCATAGATTATCATATGTAACAAGATATAAATTAGAAACAAATAAAAAAAATAAAGTCAGGAGAAGAAGTACTTAATCCGATAATAATTAAAAGATAAATAATAAAAAACATATCAATTTAGATATGCTTTATTTTATATTTTTTTCGAATGGAGTAAGAAGTAGTCCAATATTTATTATTCCTGCTAATCCTACAAAAGAATAAATTACTTTAGTAAGAAGAGCATCTACTCCAAATATAGCTTCTACTAGGTTAAAATTAAATAGTCCTACAAGACCCCAGTTTAAAGCACCAACTATAGTTAGAGCAAGACAAATTTTTTGTAATGTTTGCATAATACCTCCTTTTATTAATATTTTAATCAAATTTTATTTATTTATACATAAACGATAATTAATTAAATATAATTTAATGTAACTAATAAAGGAGGGTTATTTTGAAAAAGTTTTTGGTAGTATTATTTTCATTATTTTTATTAGTAGGTTGTGGTAAAAAGAGTGACGATGTTATTAAAGAGTTTGAGAGTAAAGTGAATTCTTTAGAAAATTATCATTTAGAAGGAGAAATGCAAATAACTAATAATGAAGATAAATATAATTATTTAGTTGATGTTACTTATAAGAAAGGTACTTATTATAAAGTTTCTTTAATAAACAAGGAGAATAAACATGAACAAATTATTTTGAAGAATGATGAAGGAGTTTATGTTGTTACACCAAGTATTAATAAGAGTTTTAAATTTCAAAGTGAATGGCCAAGTAATAGTAGTCAAAGTTATATATTAGAGAGTTTGTTAAAAGATGTACTTAATGATGGTGAAAGAAGTGTTAAGAATACAAACGATAAGTATACTATTATAAGTAAAGTAAATTATCCAAATAATAATGATTTAAAAACACAAGAAGTTACTTTAGGTAGTGATTATTTACCTAATAAAGTAGTTGTTAAAAATAGTAGTGGTAGTACACTTATAAGTGTTGTTGTTACTAAAATTGATTTAAAAACTAAGTATGATAAAAATTATTTTGCATTATCTAATAGTATTAAAGAAGAAGTAAACAATTCTAGTACAAAAGAAACTGAAGTTACTTTAAAAGATGTTGTTTATCCAATGTATTTACCATCAGGAACTAAGTATAGTGGGGAAGAAGTTATTACTAAAGATAATAGTGAAAGAGTAATTCTTACTTATACTGGAGTTAAACCTTTTATACTTATAGAAGAAGCATCTAATAATAAAGAACATGAAACTACTTTAGTGAGTGGTGAAGTTGTACAATATGGTAATGTTTTAGGAGTGTTAACTAGTACTAGTTTAAATTGGAGTAATAATGGTAAGGAGTATTATCTTATAGGAGAAAGTTTAAGTAGTGATGAGATATTACAAATAGCTAGTAGTACTGCAACTGTAGCATTAACTAAATAAAAAGGGTTCACTTTGTTGTGAATCCTTTATTTTACATGAACATATCTTGTTTCTTTATGTGTTGTTCCTAAATAATTTATACTATATCTTATTTCATATTCACTTTCTTTTGAAGTGTTTACTTTATCAACTTTAGTACAAGTATTAGTACAATCATATATTTCATATTTCATATTATCTTTACTAATTGTATCAGTAACATCTAAACTATTTACTAGGAATTTAATTGTTTTAAGTCCTAAATCTGGAACTGTTTCATTTATTTGATATGTTGGATGTATCCAGTTTCCGTTTTTTGTTCCAACTGCTTTTAGTTCGATTACGAAGTCAGTTGATGAACCTTTTAAGTTAGCAATAAGGCCACTACTTGAATTATCTTTAAATATACTATATGCTGACTTTACAACTACTGAATCATAGTTAGTAGTATTATCAATTGTATATGATGTATTAGTAGTGAATCCTACGTAGGTTAGGTTAGTACCACTTTTTAAGTATATGTCATAACCAAATTCTCCAATGTTGTTAGTATTATATTCGAGACGTTTGGTTAAACTTTTTTCTGCATAGATACTAAAACTAGTATTGAAGTAATCTGTTAAATATGTTTTATCTACTGCACTTGGAATACTAATTCCTGTCCAAGATAGTTTTGCTTGAGAACCATTTTCTACAACATTTAAATCAGTTGGATTTGATAGTTCACTGAATCTATTACTTATTTCTGTTGGTTCTGTACCACTTATAAAGTAGTGAGTTTCCCTTAATGCTTTTGGTGTATAATCACTTGCAAGTCTTGCAGGAATTGTTTCTAATTCTACTTCTTTTTGTACTAAACCTTTAGGTACTTTAAACTTGCTACCAGTATTAAATATTTTACCAACTATAAGTGACTGTATTTTATTTCTGTGTGCTGTAGAAGCAGCCATTTTAATATAGTTATCTTTTGTTAATTCATCGTAACCATTCCAGAATGCAATAGTGTAGTCAGGATTATAAGTTACTACCCATGAGTCTTGAATAGCATCTAAGCTTATTCCTTCTTTTCTTAATCTATCTTCATCATAAGAACTTGTTCCTGTTTTAGTTGCTACTTGAGTACCACGAACGTATGAAGCACCTGGTGTAACATTAAATAATACGTTAGTAATTAAATATGCTGTTGTTTCTTTCATAACTCTTTTACGAGTATATTTTATTTCTTCAGTTTCGCCACTTTCTTTATATTTGATACTTTTTACTGCATGTGGTTCAGTATAATATCCACCATTTGCAAATGCAGAATAAGCCCCAGCCATTTGTTTTGGATTAGTTCCTTCAAATGCACCAATTGAAGCTGATTCGAATATTTTACCATTATCATTTCCTGGTGTTATTCCTAAGCTAGTTGCAAAATCCCATTTTTGTTCATTTGTTGTAGCATGGAAGGCTTGAAGAGCAGTAGTATTCATTGATTTAGATAAACCAGTTTTAAGTGTTACTATTCCTGAATACTTTCCATTCCAGTTTTTAATAACTCCACCTTTATTATAAGGTGTTTCTTCATCAAATAGTGGAGTATATGTATTCCAGTTTAAGTGCTCTATTGCTGGACCATAATCTAGTACTGGTTTTATTATTGAACCAGGGTGTCTATTAATGCTTGTTGCATAGTTAAATTGTAGTTCACCTTCGTGATTTCTTCTTGAACCAATTGCAACAAGAGAGCCATCACTATTATTAAGTACTGCCATACCTAGTTGAATTGCATCATCTTTGAATTCGTATCCACTAGATCCATCATATATACTATTTATTACATCTTGTCTTTCAGGATCAAAATAAGTATATATTTCAAGAGGTACTTTGTATGGGTCTACTTTATATTTTTCTTTTACTTCTTCTATTACTGTGTCTATATATCCTTGATATTCACTTATATAACTTTTTCTTTCAACTAACATGCTAGTTACTGATATTTTTTTAGCATCTTCTGCTATTTCTTTACTTATGTAACCATGTCTTACCATTAAGTTTAATACTTGATTACGTCTTGCTTCTGCTTGTTCAGGATAACTAAATGGATCATATGCAGTAGGTGCTTGGAAGAGTCCAGCAATAAGTGCTGCTTCACTCAAACTTAAATCTTTAACACTTTTACCAAAATAAGTTTGACTTGCTTTTTCAACACCAAATGAATGGTTACCTAAGAATTCACTATTTAGGTATAAAGCAATTATATCTTGTTTAGTATATTTCTTTTCTATTTTAAATACTGACAAGTATATATCAGTAAATTTTCTTATTATACCTTTAATACCTGTACTTGTTGTATCAGTTAAAGCATTTTTACTAACTTGCATTGTCAAAGTAGATGCTCCACCTGCACCAGACTGTCCTAGTACTTGACCAATGCTTGCTTTTATAAAACGTGCCAAGTCTACACCATTGTGTTGGAAGAATCTAGAGTCTTCTGTTGCAACAACTGCATCAATTAATACTTCAGGAATTTCATCATATTCAACTTTAACTCTGTTTTCAACTTCACCATTTCCTGCATTCATTCCTAGAGTTGTTAGAACTTGATTATCATTATAATAAATAACAGTTGAGTCTTTATTAAATAATTTAGCCTCCGTAAACTCTGGAGCAGTTATAACTATATATGCTGCAAAAGCAATTACTGTAAATACTGCTAATATAGCAAGAGCAGTTATAATAGTTAAAACAATGTACCATGTTTTTCTTTTATTCATTTTTGGTTTCGGTTCTTTTTCTTCTTTAACTTTCTTTTCTTTCTTAAACCTTGTTTTTAGTTTTTCTTTTTTATTTCTTATTTTATTAAAATTTAATTTACTATTTAGAGATTTCATTTTCTCCCTCCTTTAAATATACTTTTTCTACAACACTTAGATAATCTAGTCTTGGAATAAAGCCTTCTTTAATAATGTAAGCATACTCATTAATTACATCAAATGGTATACTTTTTCTTTCATTACTATTTATAAAGTTAATTAAAGTACTTCCTTTTAACAGGTAAAACTTATTATTCATAAATATTATTAGAAAGACGATACCACCATGGTTTAATATTCTTTTTATATGAAGTATTTGATGTTCTTCTATATTTGATAGTGGAAAACTAGTAGTGTTTTTACATTCTTTTGCATCAAATTCAATATAGTGTCCTTTATAAATACCATTATAGTCAAGTGTACTAGTGTGACTAAAAACTGCTTTGTTAATCATCGTTGTCTTTTTAGTTCTATATTCTACATTTAATACTTTTATTGGAGTAGGCTTCTTATAAATAATAGCTCTATCTTTTTCTAAGTAGTAGTTGTTTGTCTCGTTAATTATATTTTCTAAGAACATACCACGATTTTTGTAACTTAAATTTTTTTTGGGCATATAAACACCTCATGTATATTTTACCATATTCAATAAAAAAAGTCACACTTAAGGAAGAAGTAGACATATTTTTTGTAAATGTGTAGTTTATTTAGTACTTAAGTTAAATTAATTATAAATATTGTTGATTTAGAGTGTAAAAAGTGTTATAATTTGTCGTAGAAACGAAGGGAGGGAAAGAGAATGACAAGAGTTGAAGTTAAGAATGGAAATGTAGAATATGCTTTAAAGAGATTTAAACTTAAAGTTCAAAGAAGTGGAGTCCCTTCTGAAATGAAAAAAAGAAAAGAATATTCAAAACCTGGTGTTGTTAGAAGAGAAGCTAAAAAAGAAGCTATTAAGAATGCTAGAAGAAATAATAGAAAACATAATAACTAAGGAGGATGTATATTGTGCTATATGATAAGATTAATAAAGATATGATGGTGGCAATGAAAAGTCATGATAAGGATACTTTGAGTACTATTAGACTTTTAAAAAGTGCGATTGATTTACAAAAAATTAATAATAAGTTAGATAGTGTTACTGATGAATTAGTTATAGAAGTTGCTAGTAAGCAAGTTAAACAACATAAAGAGAGTATACTTGAATTTAGAAATGCTAATAGAAATGATTTAGCTGATAAATTAGAAAATGAAATTAAAATTATAAGTAATTATTTACCTGAACAATTAAGTAAAGAAGAAATTGAAAAAGAAATAGATAGAATTTTTGATTTAGTTAAGCCTGAAAGTAAAAAAGATATGGGTAAAATAATGAAAGAAGCTAATATATCTTTAAAAGGGAAAGCTGACTTTAAATTAGTTAGTGAAATAGTTAATAGTAAATTAGGTGCTTAGGCATCTTTTTTAGTTATGGAAAGTAAAATGATTTATATAAGTATGTTTTTGATAATGGTTATGTAGTAGATAAATTGAGAAAGTTAAAACAATTGTTATTAGAACTAAAAAAATAAACAAATATGGAAATTGATAGTGATATAAAACAAGAAAATAGTAAAAATGATAAAAGGTTAAACTTAAAAATGAAAAAGGCATGTGTAATGTTTTCTTTTTTTTGTTGAAAAAGATATTATTTTTTTGTATAATTGTTTTTAGGATAGAGGTGTGTTATGAAAAAGTTATGTGTTTTTATAATAAGTATGTTTTTTTGTTTAACTAGTTTATATGCTGCTAATCAAACTAATGCAAATACAATTAAAGAGGATTTGAAGTGTTTTTATACTAGGCTTGATAAGGAAAATATATTTATTTTAGATACTGATAAATTTAAGTGTACAAATGGAGTTTGTGTTAGTAGTGACTTTAATAAGATAGGAATACTTAATACTAATGAGTATGAACGAGTAGGAGGTTCTACTTCATATTTAGTAAATAGACTACCTTTTGTTACTTTAGGAAATAATGGGTATGATGTTGTTACTTCTAATGAGATTAGACAAGGCGAAAGTGAAGGCGGATTAAGACCAGTACTTGTACTAGAAGAAGGCTTATATGTAATAGGTAGTGGTACTAAAAGAGATCCTTGGATACTTGTAGCAAGTGCAAATGGGGTTAACTTTATACCATATATAAATAATACTAGAGTGGATAATATTCCTAATAGTACTGATAAGTATTTATTTGTTAAGTATAATTGCTCAAAGAATGTTGAAACAAATTATGTTGGACCAGTATATGGTGATACTTTAAGTAACTTAGGTGCTAAAGCATATACTAAGAATGCAACATGTAATTTATATTATAAAGATGGATATAAGGTTACTTTTAAATATCCTGGAGGAAGTAGTAATTATACAAATATAGGTCCTAGTAAAAAAGGAAGTATTAGTAAACTTGAGATAAATGGTTATACTTGGGAAAATGCAAGTGTTAGTTGTAATAATGGAGTTACTGCAAATATTGAAGATACTAAAATAACTGTTGATAATGTAACTAAAGATAGTGTTTGTACTGTAAACTTGAGTATGTTACCAACTGTAACAATGACAGCAACTAATGGTAGTGTTGTTGCACCTGTTAGTAAGACACTTCCTCGTTTAGGAGATAATTTAACATTTACAGTAACAGCTAACTCATATTATCAAACAAGTGGTGCTACAGTTAGTTGTACAAAGGGTAGTACGATAAGTCTAAGTGGTAATACTGTAACAGTAAGCAATATAACTAAAAATGATACATGTAGAGTAAATATGGCACCACAAACATATAATGTAACACTTTCTGTAGTTAATGGAAGTGGTAATACTACTAAAGGAATAAAGTATGGAAGTACTGGAACATTTACAGTAAGTGCATATAGTGATTATACAACAAGTGGTGCAATAGTAAGTTGTAATGGTGGAGCTAGTGGTTCAATAAGTGGTAACACAGTTACAATAAGAAGTGTTAATAAAGCACAAACATGTACAGTAACAATGGCTCTTGCAAAACCAATTGGTGAATATTGGATAGCAAATACAGATGGTTATATAAGAGAATATACTAGTAGTGGAACATTAGTTAAAACTATGTATGGGTCATCATTATATTTACAATATGGAGCTTACTACTATATTGAAGCATATGGTGGTCAAGGAGATAGTTATGGATATTATTCAGGTGGCTCTGGTGGAAGAGCAACTGGATATGCAACATTTAGTGCAGGAACAACTCTTTATCTATACGCAGGTAGTCAAGGCGGAGGCGGACGAGGTGCTGCATATGGTGGTGCATCTAGTCGTGTAGTATATGGAAATACAAATATATTAATTGCTGCCGGTGGCGGAGGCGCTAGTAGTGATAGTTATGGTGGAGACGGCGGAAATGGTTATGGTTCTGGTGGAAGAGATGTAGGAGATGGATCAGGATCGAGTGGTTCATATGGTTCTGGTGGAGGAAGCTCTTGGGATTCAAGCCAATACGTATCTCAAACATGTTACGACTACTATTGCCCTTATGGAACTCTTAGAGGAACTAGATGTACTGGTAGCACATATAGTATAAGTGGAAGTTGTTCGTGTTATGTAGATGGAGGAAGAAGTTATGATATAGACTGTTCAACAAATGATTGTGATTATGGATACTCGAAAGACTACTGGCCAAATGGTAACTGTCCGTCAGGTTCAACTTGGGCACATCCAGGCTATAGATCATATTCAGGTAGATGTTATTGGGATGGAGATTTTCAAGCAGATAGAGACTCTTATGATTGTGGTGGATACGAATCAGTTTCAGGATATCCTGGAAGTGGCGGAAGTAACTCATATAGTTCTTCATATATAAGTGGATATTCAAGTAGTAGTGGATACAATACTGGAAATGGATATATTAAGATTACTTTACAAAGTTAAGATGTTTTCTTAACTTTTTTCTTGTATTTTTAATTCTTTCTTTGTATAATTATTTATATAATAGAGGTGTGTTATGAAGAAAGTATGTCTATTTGTTTTAAGCATGTTTATTGGACTTAGTACTTTAAATGCAATTAATCAAACAACAGAAAGTACTATTGTAGAAGATTTGAAGTGTTTTTATACCAGACTAGATAAAGAAAGTTTGTATATTTTAGATACTAATAAATTTATGTGTAGTTCAAGTGGATGCACAAGTAGTATTTTTGAGAAAGCAGGAATTATTAGTACATATGAATATAAAAATATTGGGGGAAATAGTTCTTATTTAGTAAGTCGTGAACCTTTTGTTACTTTGAATAATACTGGTTACGACCTTGCTACTTCTACAGAAATAATTAATAATGAAGGAAATGGTGCATTAAAACCTAACATGTACTTAAAAGAGGATGTTAAAGTTCGTGGTAGTGGTACTAAAAGAGACCCATGGATACTCGTTCCACTTGTAAAGTCAGTAAATTTATATGCTAGCATTAATGGTGGTGAGTTAACTAGTGATTTTCCGAGTAATACTAGTACATACTTGTATGATGGCTATTATTGTGATAAAGATGTTAATATAAGTATTAGTGAAGACATATATAATGAAAATATAGATAAAATTAATGTTAGTTCTATATATGAAAATAAGAAGTGTGTTTTTAAATATAAAAGTGGTTATAAAGTAACTTTAAAATTTACAAATAATATTATAGAAGATAAATATATTGTAGTTGGATCTTCTTTAAGTAATAAAATAGAAAAACCTACTAATAGTGATTATACTTGGGAGGAAGCAGATATATCTTGTGAAGAAGGTATAAATGTAACTGTTGATGAGGAGTATATTAAAGCAACAGACATTAGAAAAGATGGAACTTGTACTATTACTTTAAAAGAATTACCTGTTATTGGACTTAGTGTTAAAAATGGTAGTATAAGTAATGGTGCTTCAAATAAAAGAGTTAGTTATATAGGAGAAGATATAACTTTTACAGTGACGCCTAACTCTGGGTATAAAATTGAAGGGTCGAGTATAACTTGTAATAATGGTAGTACACCAGTAATATCAGGTAATTTAGTTAAATTTAATAATGTTACTAAGAGTGATGTTTGCGTTCTTAATATGGCAGTAGATAAGTTAAGAGTTACATTAAATGTAGTTAATGGAAGTAGTGATGCAAGTTATAAAGAAACTAATTTAAATGGAAGTGTATCGTTTACTATAACACCAGGAAGTGAATATGACTTAACACTTACTAGTGATACTTGTAATGGAACATTTAGTGGTAATATTTATACAGTAAGTAATGTAACTAGTAATAAAACTTGTACTATTACTTTGAAACATAAAATATATACATGGGCAAAGTACAAATACGTTACAAAAACAATACCAGCACAGGCTACTACAGTGACTACTTCATTACCTGAGGGAACAATGATATTAGATGAAGAATATGATTCACAAGTTAATGTAACTGGATTTGTAGCGTTTGATAGTTTTACTGCTGGTACGGATGGTTACTTTACTATACCTAGTGATTATGAGGATTTTTCACCATACACTTATAAAGATGCTACAGAAACTGTTCCTAGAAGGTATTTTGCGATTAGTAGTAATGGTAGGTGGATAACTGAAATATATTCAGGTACAACATTAGTTATAGATATGTATGAAGAATGTTGTAGGGCATGTGATTGTGATCATAAATCGAGATTCTATTTAAAAGGAAGTCCTAAAAAATATACAATAAGTTATACTCCAGAAACAACAACAACTACTAAAGAGTTTGTGGAAAATGTAACTAGTGAAAATAAAAGTGCTTATCCAACTGATGGAGATATGAATGGATACTATTATAAACTAATTAGTTAAAGAATGCATGAAAAGTGCATTCTTTTTCATATAATTAATAGGTGAGTAATATGTTTAGAAACTTAAATAGCTTTTTAAATAATGAAACTTATAAAGTTAGTTTACTTCCAAATAAAGTACATATATTAAACTATAAAAGTATTATAGATATAAATAGTAATTCTGTTATAATTAAGTTAGATAATAATTTATGTAAAATATATGGTAGTGATATAAAATTAGTTAAACTTGATAAGAAAGAATTACTTATAAGTGGGATATTTGAAAGGATAAATATAAATGAAAAATAAAGTGTTAGTAAGTGCTAAAGAAGAAGGTATTCTTAAAACACTTATATCTAATAATATTTATTTTAGTAATTATACTATTAAAGATAATAAAGTTATATTTATAATTAATTATGAGGACTTGGAGTTACTTTCAAAGTTAGCTAATATAAAGGTTATTAAATATTATGGATTAGTAGGAATAAAAAAATTTTTAAAAAAGCATTATATATTATTAACTAGTTTTATATTATCTTATTTAATTATTATTATACTTAGTAATGTAATATTTAAAGTAGAAATAGTTACTAATAATCAGGTTTTAAAAGATAATATAACATATTATTTAAATTATTATGGTATTGTTAAATATAAGTTTGTTAAAAGTAATAAGTATATAGAAAATGTTAAAGAAAAGATATTACTTGAAAATAAAGATACTATAGAATGGATATCTATTAATAGGGAAGGTGTTAAATATGTAGTTAATGTTACACCTAGAGTTATTAGTAACAGAGTTAGTATAGATAAACCGAGTAATATTGTTAGTAAGAAAGATGCTCTTATAAAATATTTAGTTGTTACTGGAGGAAGTAGTGTTAAAGAAGTAAATGATGTTGTTAAAAAAGGAGAAGTTATAATAAGTGGTGATGTTGTTAAATTTGATAAAGTAGTTGGTACTACTAGAAGTAAGGGGAAAGTGTTTGGAGAAGTATGGTATACTGTTAATATAAGTATTCCTTTTAAGCATGTTATATATGAAAAGACTGGAGAAACAATTAACCATATATATTTAGATATATTTGGTCATAAGTTTACTTTAGTAGGGCACTATATAACTAATAATTCTATTAATGAAGTAAGTGTATTAGTAGATAAACCTTATTTGTTTTTTAAACTTATGAAAGAAAGTAAAGAGTTATATAATTATAAAGAAGTAAATTTGAATAGTGAAAGTGCTTTTAAAGAAGCTTTAGAGAGGGCGGACAAGAGTATTAGTAATAAACTAGACACTAATGAGTATATAATTGAAAGAAAAGTTTTGAAAAAAGATGTGTTTAGTAGTAAAATAGATATAGAGTTGTTTTATAGGGTATATGAGAATATTGGTGAAGAAAAAGAGATAACTCTAGAAAGTGAGTAGTTTATGATTAAGTCAACATTTTTTGAAGTATTAGATACAACATGGCCAACTTTAGTTATTTTTTTAACTATTATTATTTTGTTAAGAGTATTTACTATATTAAATACTAGTAAGAAGTTTATATTACATGAAGAATTACTTTTATTACTATTTATTACTTATATATTATTTTTATTTGAACTTGTTACTAGTAGAGATGTATATATGAATGGAACTAATTTGGTACCTTTTAGAGAAATGTTTAGGTATCCAGTTGGAAGTGAAAACTTTAATAGACAAGTTATTGGTAATATTTTACTATTTATGCCTTTTGGCTTTTTTGCAACATATTATACTAAAATTAAAAAGATTAGTAGTATTAGTTTTATGTCTATATTAGTTAGTTTAACTATTGAAGTAGTACAAAAGTATATTGGTAGAAGTTTTGATGTTGATGATATTATTCTTAATGTAGTTGGTGGAATACTTGGTTTCTTAGTATATATAGGACTTGATGCAATTAGAAAGAAATTACCTAGTATATTTCAAAAAGATGGTTTTTATAATTTCTTATCAATTCTTTTAGTAATAATAATATGTTTATATTTATTTGGAATAATTAGTTTTGGGTAACTAATTATTTTATTTTATGGACAATTTAGTTAATATTTGGTAAAATTAATATGAGGAAAGTGATTATGAATTATCAAATAACAAATTTAACTAATGAAAATATTGATGAAAAAGAATTAGAGAGTGTAATAAATAAAGTGAGTGAAATACTTGATGTGAGTGATTCAATTGTTAGTATAGTACTTACTGATAATAAAAATATTCATGAAATTAATAAAACTTATAGAGGAATAGATAGAGAAACAGATGTAATTAGTTTTGCTTTTATGGATGAGGGGACTAATCCAAATAATGGTATTACTGATTTAGGTGAAATTTATATTAGTTTAGAGAAGGCTCATAGTCAAGCAGTGGAATATAATCATTCTTTTAAAAGAGAGTTGTGTTTTTTATTAACTCATGGACTTTTACATTTGCTTGGGTATGATCATATGAATAAAGATGATGAAAAAGAGATGTTTAGTTTACAAGAAAAAGTTTTAAGTAGTTTAGGAATAGAGAGGTAGTATGAAAGATAAATTATTAGAGTTAATTAAAAATAGTTATGCACCTTATAGTGGTGTTCATTTTGCTTGTATTGTTGAATGTAAAAATGGAAATTTTTATAATGGAGTAAACATTGAAAATGCAAGTTATGGTGCAACTATATGTGCTGAAAGGAATGCTATTAATGCTGCAATTAGTGCTGGGGAAAAAGAGTTTAATGCATTATATTTGATGACTGATTTAAGTCATTTAGCATATCCTTGTAATTTGTGTAAGCAAACTATGTTAGAGTTTTTTGATAGTGATGTTATATTTAATATAATGAATACAAGTGGTGAATATAAAGTAATGACTTTTAAAGAAATTATGAATACAGTATTTAGTAAAGGAGACTTAAAGTGAGAAGTGGTTTTGTAAGTATAGTTGGTAGGCCTAATGTAGGGAAGAGTACTCTTATTAATAAGTTAGTGGGAGAAAAGATAGCTATAGTAAGTGATAAACAGGGTACTACTAGAAGTTTAATACAAGGAGTGTATACTGATAAAGATACTCAGATAATATTTATAGATACTCCTGGAATACATAAACCTATACATAAACTTGGTAATAAACTTAATAATCAAGCGTATTATAGTACTAATGATGCAGATTTATTAGTGCTTGTAATGGATGGGAGTGTACCTTTAGGAAGAGGAGATATGTTCGTTATTGATAAGATGAGTGGTTTAGAAAAACCAGTTATTTTAGTTATTAATAAGATAGATAAACTAAATAATGAAGATATTCTTAAGAAAATAAATGAATTTAAAGATTTATATAATTTTGCTGAAATAGTACCAGTTAGTAGTATGACTGGAGATAATACTAATAGATTAATTGAAGTAATTAGAAAGTATTTAACTGATACAGTAAAGTATTTTCCTGATGAAGAGGTTACTAGTGAACCTATAGAAAAAAGACTTACTGAAATAGTAAGAGAAAAAGTATTACTTTTAACTGATGATGAAGTACCACATTCGGTACATTGTGTGTTAACTGATATAAATGAAGAAAATAATATTGTTAATGTTTATGTAGATATTATAGTAGATAGAGAAAGTTTAAAGAAAATTATTATTGGTAAAAAAGGTCTTATGTTAAAAGAAATAGGTATGAAGGCTAGAAAAGATATGGAAGTACTTTTAGGTAGACAAGTTTATCTAGAATTATATGTAAGAGTACTTAAAAAATGGAGAGATAAAGAGAAATATTTAAATGAACTTGGTTTTAATGAATATTAATTTGATTTTTATCACAATATATATTAGGTGATGAAAATGAATAAGAAAGAATTATGGAATAAGTTTAAGGAAAGTGGAAAAGTAGAAGATTATTTAAATTATAAGAGAGGTAAATAGAGTGGAAGTTATTAGTATAGAAGGAATTGTTGTTAATACTCTTAAATATGGAGAAAATTCTAAAATTATAAATGTTCTTACTAAAGATAAAGGTATAATTGGAATTATTTCTAAAGGTTGTATGAGTCCTAAAAGTAAGTTGAGAGTTATTAGTAATAATTTTATCTATGCTAATTTTCATTTATATTATAAAGAAGGTAAACTTGGTACTTTAATTAGTGCTGATGTTATTAATTATTTTATTAATATTAAGAGTGATATTGTTAAGTTTAGTTATATGAGTTATTTAGTTGATTTAGCTAAAAATGTTTATAAAGAAAATAATAGTAGTGATATTTATGATATATTAATAAATGCTTTATTGAAGATAGAAGATAATTTAAATCCTAAAATAATAACTAATATAGTAGAAATTAAGTATTTAACTTATTTAGGGGTTGGACTTAATTTAGATGGGTGTAGTGTTTGTGGACTTACTAGTGTTGTTAGTATGAGTTATAGTAAAGGTGGATATGTTTGTATTAATCATGTGGGAAAAGATAAAGTAATGGATGATGTTACTTTAAAGTTGTTTAAAGCATATTATTATATAGATATTAGTAAGATAAGTGAACTTAATATTAAAGAGAAAGTAGTTAATGAAATAGATCATTTTTTAAATATTTATTATAAAGAATATACTGGGTTATATTTAAAGAGTAAGAGTTTTTTAGATAAGATTAAATAGTCTTATCTTTTTATATATTTATTTGAAAAAATTGGTCGAATGCTTTTTAAAATTGGTCGAATGTTTTTTTATTTTCTTTATTTTCTCTTTAAAACAGGGTGTTTATTAATACTATTTTGGGTCGAACTAATTTTAAAAGTGGTCGAAATAGTTAGTGTACTTTTTGCTGTTATACATAGAGATTATAATTTTAATGGAAGTATTTTAATTTCTTTATTTGATAATAGAATAGAAATTGTTTCACTTGGAGGACTTGTTAAAGGTATATCAATTAAAGATATATTTAATGGAGTATCAGAGACAAGAAATCCTAACTTGGCTAATATATTTTATAGATTAAAATATGTTGAGAGTTTTGGTACTGGTATTGAAAGAATTATGGAAACTTATCAAGAGTATTATGATAAGAGACCTATATTTCAAAATACTGAAAATACTTTTAAAGTAATTCTATATAATATTAATTATGAAAATGAAGATGTAATAAATAATTTTGTAATTAATGAAGAACCAGTAGAATTAGATGCTAACTTACTTTTAGAAAAATATTTAAAAAAGAATAAAGTTATAAATAGGGCTTCTTTACAAGAGATATTGAATATTTCTAAAACTAGTGCTGTTAATCTTTTAAATAAAATGATTAAAGATGGTAAAATAATGCAAGTTGGTGAAGGAAAGAATACTTTTTATATTTTAAAATAATATTATTTATGTACCATTAAATGTACTAAAACTTGATTTATAGTTAAAAATGTAGTATAATAAATACAATTAATGGGGGGATATTATGAATAATAGATATTATTTTTCTAATAGTTTAGAAGTAAAAAGTGAGCTTAATAAGTGTACTAGTAAATATTCTAACGATTATATGTATCAATTATATTTTATAAAGGCTTTAATAACTTTTGGTGAATTTAATTATGCTTTAGAACTATTAAATAGTATGGAAAATAAATTAATTAGAAATAATACTTTTAAATCTAATTTAGTTAGTAAAACTATATTAGATTATAAAATAGAAATATATTTTTACTTAGAAGATTCTAATAATATTAGAAATATTTTTAAAAGTAATCCAAGGTTATTAAAAAATCATAAATATTTCTATATATCTAAGTATATAAGTATTAAAGATGGATTAATTAGTGAAAGTGATAATTATAAACTTAAACAATTAATAAATTATGATAAAACATTATTTATTAATAGAACTAATGTAGGAAGAAAATTACTTAATGAAATGTATTTAAATTTAAATACTAACAGGGTATATTATGATAACTTAGAAGATAATTATATATTTAAATATGGTAAAAGTTATTATAAGGTTATATGTTTACATAATACATTTAATATAATATATATAGAAATTATTAATAATGGGTTTAATTATAATTATATAGATTTAACATATATAGATTATAATAGTAATATAAAAAGACTTAGTCAAATAGATAAGTTTAATAAAAGATATAGGGGTGTTTAAATGAATTATAATAAGAATGTATACAATTATGGGAAAAATAATATTAAATATAATCCTAGTGTTTCTAAAAGAGTTTTTGAAGAGTATTTAGAAATGTATCCAAAAGATTATTTTGCATATATATATTATTCTAAAGTATTAATAAATTTAGGTTATTTTAATGATGCTTTAAAAGTACTAGAGTGTGTTAAAGAAGAAGCTCTTTTAGATAATGAATTTAATAATAATACTGAAATATTTAACTATTTTATGCAAGAAGTTGATTATAATACATTAAGAATATATTGTTATTTAGATAAATTTGAAGATGTAATTAAATTTTTAAATACTTATACATATTATTTAGAAATACAAAGATTTAAATATATATTATATATTGCAAAAATAAAGCTAGGTTTATATAAAAAGAATAATAATACTGGTTATAAATGTAATCAATTATTAAATTATAGTGAAAGTGAATTTCTAAAACATATTAGTAAACATTTAGAAAGTAATATAGGTGAAAGTGTATCTACATTTAATGAGTCTTTTGATGTTGAAAAAGTACTTAAGGAAGTTAAAAAATATATACAAAATGGTAAATGTTATTATTATGAATGTTATTCAGATTCATATATATTTAAGTTTGATAATTGTGGAATGTTTGATAATAAAAATACTAATTATTTTATAGTAGTAACTTTTCATAATACACCTTACTTAATAAGTATGTATCCTTGTTCTAATACAAGTAGTAATTTAGAATATGTAGATTTAAATTATTTAAAAGAAACTGAAAATAAAAATATAAAAAGACTTAGTCAAATAGATAAGTTTAATAAAAGATTTAATAAGTAGAGTAAAATTTACTTATTTTTTATTTTTAAACCTTGAAAAAATATAATCATTATTGTAAAATTAATATAGAGTAGAAAAGGTGATAATATGTTAGATAAGATTAAGAATAATTATTATTTATTAATGGGAATAAGTATATTTTGTTTAATTGTAATAGTTTTTGCTAGTAGTTATGCTTATTTTAAAACACAAGTAAGAGGAGAAGGCAAAGGAATGAATGTAATTGCAGGTACTATAGACTTAGATATTACAGAGAATTCTATATCTACTAATAACTTACTTCCAATAAGTGATTCTTCTAAAGATACTAAAGCACAAATAAAAGATTTTACTGTTAAAAGAACATCTAATTCTGACTTAGATGTATGTTATAACTTATATTTAGTAGTAGATAGTATTTCAAGTAATATTAAAAATAGTAAATATTTAAAGTATGAATTAACAGATGGTAGTAATGTAGTAAGTGGTAACTTAAGTAAATTAGGTTATAACTCTGATGGTAAGGGTTACATATTACTTGCTAAAAATAAGTATTTAAGTAAGTCTGATACTACAGGTAATACATATAAATTAAAAATATGGTTAAGTTATGATAAAAGTACTAACCAAAATGACTTATTAAATTCGAATATAACAACACACATATATGCAAGTGGTAATAATGGTAATACTTGTCCAGGTAGTGTTGATACTGTAATACCTCCAACTTTGTATGAACAAATCTTAGCTGATAATCCAAGAATACAAACAAGAACAGACTTTAATACAACATTTACTGAAACAAATACAGGAACTTTATATAAAGCAACCGAGAGTATAGCAGGTAATACTCCTAAAGATGTATACTATTTTGCAGGAGATGCAAAAAACAACTGGGTAAAGTTTGCTAACTTTTACTGGAGAATAATAAGAACTAACTATGATGGAAGTATAAGACTCTTGTATTCAGGAACTAGCCCAGATACAACAAGTGGATATATAGGAAAAAGTGCATTCAATAGTACATATAATGATCCAATGTATGTAGGATATAAATATGGAACTACAGGTTCACTAGAAAATAATAGACTAAATACAAATGATAGTATAATAAAAACATATGTAGATAATTGGTATAAAAACTATTTAACTGCTTATACAAAGTATTTAAGTAATGATGCTGTATATTGTAATGATAGAAACCTTGCAAGTGGACAAACTTATTCAACAACAAATCGTTTTACTTATGCACCATATGGAAGACTGTATACAAATAATACACCAACGTATAACTGTACAAATAACAAAGATGCATTTTCAGGAAATAATAGTGAAGCAAAACTAACATACCCAATAGGATTAATGACAGCTGATGAAGTAGTTTTTGCAGGTGGAGTATATGGGTCAAATGCAAAAACATGGTATTATTATAACAGCGCAAATGGTAACTCTGCAGGATCAACTTGGAAATTGATGTCTCCTTACTTTTGGGAAGACAGCCTCGCTTGCATGTTCGGCGTGATGGGTTCAACGTTCCCTGGCTTATTGAGCAACGGCAGGGTTGGCTTACCGAGCAACGTGCGTCCAGCCCTATCACTAAAAGCTTGTATCAAATATAGTACAGGAAATGGGACACCTGAGACACCTTACGAAATAGTGGAAACTGATACAGGTTGTTAGGATCCCGTTAACTTAACTGTGTCTAAGATACAATTTTGGAAAGTACACAGGTTACTAAGGTTAAGACAACTTTGTCTTAATCTTTTTTATATGTAAATAAGTACTAATAATTAAAGTAATTATAATAGATAATATTAAAGAATATAAACCAATTTTAAATAAAGATAAAATAACTAATAAAACTAATTTTAATATACTTGTAATAAGTGTAATATTCATTTCTTCTCTAGACATATCAAGTGCTTGAAGAGCATTAGCAAGTGGAGTATTTATAAAATAAAGTAAGAAGAATGGGGCAAGTACTTTAATATAATTAACCCCTAAATTAGTTTTATAAATAATATTAAGTAAATACTCAGGTATAACAAATATAATTCCAGTAGAAAAAGCACCTATTGCCAAAGATAATCCAGTAATTTGTAATATTCTACTTTTACATTTACATATATTATTTTCTGAATAATTTTTAGAAAGTTCTGGTATCAAAGACGTAGAAATACTCATAGTAAAAAATTGTGGTATTAATAAAAGCGCTAATGAGTATCCATTAATAATTCCGTATTCCCTAATAATAAAGTCACTAGGATACCCAACAAGACTAAGAACGTTTATTAAAACAATAGGTTCTAAAAAATGTGCAATACTACCAACTATCTTACTACTAGTTGAAGGAATACATATATTCATAACATCTTTAACATACTCTTTATCTGGTCTAATATCTTCTTTTTTAATACTTATTCCTTTAGGTAGTCCGAGGATCATAACAATAATACTTGAAGTTTCACTAACTATATTAACTAAAATAATAACTGAAATAGTAAGTATTAAAGATTTTTCTATTAAAATAGGTATTAAAAACACAAGAATTGTAATTCTAACTATTTGTTCAACTATATTAGAAAGAATATAAACTCCCATTCTTTGCTTTCCCCAATAATACCCCTTAATTATACTAGAAAGACCAATAAAAGGAAGAGTAAATCCAATAGATAAAAGTGGAACATATAGTTTAGGTTCTTTCAAAAATACATTTGCAAGTGGTTTAGAAATAATTAGTATTACCAAAATAGTAAATAAATTCAACAATAAACTAATTGGTATACTATTAAAAATTGCTTTTTTAGAACTTTTTCCCCTTACATTAATCACTTTACTAATCGCAACCGGATAACTAAAAGTTGCAATAGTAATAAAAAGTCCAAAAGTTGGTGTAATTAAAGAATATAGACTAACTCCATAAGTACCAATTTGTCTAGTAATAATAATTCTTAAAACAAAACCAAGTAACTTAGAAAAAAATCCACCAGTTAAAAGAATAAGAGTACCTATAAAAAACTTGTTCTTTAATAATTTCTTTATCATGTTTAAATATATTCAAAATAACTAATAAAATGATAATTTAAAACATGATTTAACAAAATATAGACAAAAAAACTTGTTTGTAGTAAAATAAATATATATTAAATATTTAAGGAGGAAAAATTATGGAAAAAGTAGAACCAAAAACATTACCAGGTTTTATGGAATTAATGCCACAAGACCAAATATTATTTGAAAAAATGAAAAAAACTATTGAAGAAGTGTATGCTAGTTATGGTTTTTATCCACTTGATACACCTATTATAGAATTATCTAGTGTTCTTTTAGCTAAAGCAGGAGGAGAAACTGAAAAACAAATTTATAGATTTAATAAGGGAGATAATGATTTATCTTTAAGGTTTGATCTTACTGTACCACTTGCTAAATATGTTGCAAGCAGGAGTAATGAATTAATATTTCCATTTAAAAGATATCAAATTGGTAAAGTATACCGTGGAGAAAGACCTCAAAAAGGAAGATTCAGAGAATTTTATCAATGTGATATTGATGTAATTGGTAATGAAACTCTTTCAATACTATATGATGCAGAAATTCCTAGTATCATATATGATTTATTTAAAAAATTAAATATTGGAGACTTTACAATAAGAATAAACAATAGAAAAGTACTTACTGGTTTCTTTAATTCATTAGAACTTAGTGATATAGTAACAGATATATTAAGAATAATAGATAAAATAGAAAAAATAGGTGAAGATGCTACAAGAAGTGAATTATCTTATTTAGGAATAGATGATGAAAAAGTAAGTAAGATAATGAATTTCATTAGAATTAGTGGTAACCCATTTGAAAAAATTAATAAATTAAAAGAGTTATCTATAACTGACCCAGTATTTAATGAAGGAGTAAGTGAGTTAGAAACTGTTATAACTAACATTAAAGATAGAGAAATAGAAGAGTGTTATTATGATGTTGACTTAACAATTGCAAGAGGACTTGACTATTATACTGGAACAGTTTATGAAACAATATTAAAAGATTATCCTAGTATTGGTAGTGTTTGTTCTGGAGGAAGATATGATAACCTAGCAACTTATTACACAGATAAAAAATTACCTGGAGTAGGTATATCTATTGGTTTAACTAGATTATTCTATCAATTAAAAGAAGCAAATGTTATCAAAACAGAAGAAAGTAGTGTAGCAGACATAACTATTTTACCAATGACTACTAACTATGCATATATTTATAAATATGTAAATACACTTAAAAAGAATAATATAACAGTTGACATGGCATTTTTAAGTAAATTTAAACAATTAATAAAATATGCTGATAGACAAAAATCTCCATTCGCCCTTATAATTGGTGATGACGAGGTAGAAAAAGGTATTGCACTTCTTAAAAACATGGTAACTGGTGAACAAAAAGAAGTAACACTTGATAATATTGTTAGTGAATATAATAAGTAATAGAAAAAATGTAGATGTGTTCTACATTTTTATTATACATAAAAAAATAAAGGCTATAAATAGTCTTTACCTCCAATGTTGTCAAGTTGAAATATATAAAAAAAGTATCAAATAAAATACTTGTTAATTAAATATTATTTCATTTAATTTTATGAGAACAAATTGTGTTCTTTTTTTCTTGATTTATTACTTCTTAATATGTATAATAATAACTATTAAAGGAAGTGATACATATGACTAATAGTATTTCTAATATAGAAAGTACTATTCTAACAGATTCTAAAATTTATGAATACATAACAAATTACACTTCTTCTTTTATGTCTTTATATAATTGTGATTTTATTAAGTTATTTAATAAAGAAGAAGATATATCAAACATTCAAAAATTTAATTCCAATAATGTTAAAAAGTTCTACTTTATTAAAGATACTTTATTAAATATTGAATATTTTACTACAATAGATACACCAGTAATTAATGAGTTAATAAGCATGTCTTATAGATTTCTAACAGGCTTGGGATTAACTGACTTATCAGTAAACTTAAATAGTATGTTAAACTTAGATGTAATAAAAAGCACTTTAGAATATTTAGATATTCCATATAAAATAAGCACTTTAAAAAATAATGAAAACTATTTTGAAATAGCATATAAAGAGAATCTACTAACTTATGGCATCAAATCAACTGGTGAAAATTATATAGAGTTTTCTTCTCTTATAAACTTAAACACTTTAATAGATGTTATGAAAGAACAAGAGTGTTTTGTACCGATGAATGAACTTGATGTATTCGTTATACAAAATGATGACTATGTATTTACTAGTCAAATAATAGATGAATTAAGACTATCTGAGTTCTCAGTAGAAACTAATTACTTAAGTACTTTAGAAGAAACAGAAGAGTTAATTAATAATTTAAATCCAAAATTTATTCTTACAATAGAAAATAATGATTATCTAATTATAGAAGACTTTATTACTAAAGAAAAAACAAAAGTAAAAACAAGTGATTTAATAGATTACTTAAATACAAATATTTAATAGTTATATGTGGGGGAATTATGAAAGAAAAGAAAGAATTACAAGTAGCAGTATTATTTGGATGCTACATGAGGGAAGAATTAGACTTTCCATACTATTTGGCTGAAGAAATAGTACTAGGTTTTTATAACAAAGAAAGAAGTTCTTTTATAGAATTATTTACTGGTAAAGAATATGTTAACACTTCAAAATGTGCAGAATATGGTCTAACTACTGGTTTTAACCTAGTGAGTGACTTTAAAAACTTTAATGAAGAAAGAACCAAGAAGGACAAAGATGGTAATGAAGTAAAAACTTTCACTAAAAAGTTAGATGTTTCTAAATGTACAGAATACTATGACTTCTTAGAAAAACTAGTATTCTTATATAGTGAAGATAAAACATTCATAGGAGTAGAAAAAGAAGAATTTGAAAAAGAATTTGATGTACATATGAATGTTGTATTTGTAAAAGATGAAAATGCTATCATTGATAGAATACTAAATGGTACAGTTGAACCAGAAGAATTAGATGATTTAATAGATTCGTATAATGAAGAAAATTCTGCTAGTCGTATAGAAGATATTGAAAAGAAGATGGTTGAAAGTCTAAACAAACCAATAAATGAAGTAATATCTAAAATTAAAGAAAGTATAATTAATCAAGATGAGGCAATAAAGAAAATAGTAATTGCTATATATAAATATGTATTATTTGGTAATGATATGAAAAGTAATATCTTAATATATGGACCAAGTGGATGTGGTAAAACTGCTCTTATTAATGAAATTAGTAAGTTAATAGATGTACCAGTAAACGTTGAAAATATGACTAGTTATACAGCAAGTGGCTTCCAAGGTGCCAGTGTAGAAGATATATTACTTCACATATATAGAAATGCTGATGAGGATTTAGCACGTGCTGAAAGAAGTATACTTTTCCTAGATGAAATAGATAAAAAAGCAAGTAAAGATGCACAAAGTGATATTGCAAATGGAGATGTATTAAAAGCCCTTCTAAAAATAATTGAAGGTGGAGAGTTTGAAATACAAACTAATCCAATGTTTGGTGACACAATAAAATTTGATACTAGTAAACTTCTTGTAATCGCAGGTGGAGCATTCACCGACTTATATAATCAAAAAGCAAGTGAAAAGAAAAACTCAGTAGGTTTTGGAAACAACGTTACAAGTATAAGTAATGAAGTTAAATATGGTACAGAACTTACTATAAAAGATTTTGAAAAGTTTGGTATGCCACTAGAATTTATGGGAAGATTTAAGACTATTATTAGAATGAATACCCTTTCATTAGAAAACTTAGTTGATATAATTAAAAATAGTAACTTGAGTGAAATGAAAAAGTATTTAAGTAAACTAGAAAACATAGGAATCAAGGTTAGTATTCCTGATAGTGTTTACGAAAGAATTGCTAAACTTGCTCATTCTTATGGAACGGGTGCAAGAGGCTTAAATATAGTTGTAGATAATGTATTTGAAAATGTTTTATATGAAATATTTAATGGAATAAAAGATGTAGAAGAAGTCTCTTTAGGAGAAAATATTGTACAAAATAAAGAAGACTTCACTTTAAAAAAGAGGTTAATGTGAGTTTAATAGATATAGAAAGAAGTTTAATAAAAAGATTTAGAAAAGAGATTTATAGTCCGTTTGTACATGCAGTACAAGAGTTTAACTTAATAGAAGAAAACGATAAAATCGCAGTATGTATAAGTGGAGGAAAAGATTCATTTTTGCTTGCAAAATGTATGGAAGAATTATGTCGTCATGGCAATAAAAGATTTAGTTTAGAGTTCATTTTAATGAATCCAGGTTATAGTAAAGAAAACCTTGATTTAATACATAAAAATGCAGAAACCTTAGGAATAAATTTGAAAGAATTTGACTATAACATATTTGAACTAATTAATGGACAAAAAAATCCATGCTACTTATGTGCAAGAAAAAGAAGAGGTGCACTATATAACAAAGCACAAAGTCTTGGCTGTAACAAAATTGCTTTAGGACACCACTTTGATGATGTAGTAGAAACTATTTTAATGAGTTTAATATATAATGGCGAATTTAAAACAATGATGCCTAAAATAAAAAGTACAAATTTTGAAAATATGTATCTAATTAGACCACTTTATTTTGTAAGGGAAAAGGATATTATTAGTTTCTGTAAATACAATAATTTAAAATTCATTGATTGTGCATGTAGTGTAACTAAAAAGAAAATTGGTGCAAGAAAAGAAATGAAAGAATTAGTTTCAATTTTAAATAACTACTATAGGGGTGCTGACTTAAATATAATGAATGCTACTTATAATGTAAACTTAAATACAATTATAAGTTACATAAATAGAAAGGAAGAGGAAAATGTTTAAGAAAAATGACTTAACAAACGAATTAGATTTACAAATAACAAGTGAGTCTTTATTATCAACTGAAGACAAAATATTTGTAACTCTTATGAAAGAGAAAGGAGCTACTAAAGGAGAACTTACTAAATTAACTGGTGTTTTATATACTGAAATAAGAAAAAACATAATTAATATGGAAAACAAGGGTTATGTAGTAGGTAGAAGAATAGACGATTTAGTATATTTCTATTTAACTATGGCTGGTGCTTATGAAGCACAAGATAGACTAAATAGTGAAACAGTAAACGCATACTTTAACTACTTAACAGATAAAGGTTATGACTATCAAAATGTACAAAAATTCCTAAAGAATAGATTCTATAAATTCTATATTGCTGGTGAATGGAATCCAACTAACTTAGATGAACAATATATGGAATGGTGTGATAGTAATAACTTAACATATACAAAAAGTCATACAAAAAAATTGCAATATACTAAATAGTATGCTATAATTAAATTACCAAGATGATTTGTCATAATAAACCGACAAATAAGTAATTTGGAGACCTAATTAATGATTGGTGTTGAATGCTTTTGATTTAAGAATCCTAAAAATCATTATGTGGACTACCACCTCGCAGAAGAGCGAGTTTTATTACTGCAGTCACTCTTGGTTTTCTTTTGGAGGAAATAAATGAATTTAGAAAGATTAGAAAGTTTAGTAGGAAGTACTAACTTAGAGAAAATAAAATCCTTAAACATATTAATTGTAGGTATAGGTGGAGTAGGAGGCTATACTCTTGAAAGTTTAGTAAGATGTGGAGTAGAAAATATTACTATAGTAGACTTTGATAAAGTAGAAAGTAGTAACCTAAATAGACAAATAATAAGTTCTTTAACTAATATTGGTAAGTTAAAAGTAGAAGTTGCAAAAGAAAGATACTCTAATATAAATAATAAACTAAATTTAAAGTGTTTACCTATTTTCTTAAATAAAGACAATATAAACAAAATTAACATTGAAGAATATGACTATGTGGTGGATGCTTGTGACTCAGTTAATACTAAAGTACTTTTAATGCAAGAGTGTATACTAAAAAATATAAAAATAATAAGTAGTATGGGTACTGCTAAAAAAATGGATGCAACTAAACTTAGCATTACTTCACTTGATAAAACAAACTATGATAAGCTTGCTAAAAAATTAAGAACTTTAGTTGATAAAAAAATACAAAGAAAAATAAAAGTTGTATCTAGTAGTGAACAAGTAAAAGATATAAAAGTATTAGGTAGCAATAGCTTTGTTCCTGCTACAAGTGGTTTATTAATAACTAACTATATAATAAATGATGTAATAAATAAGTAGTTCTTACATATATTAAACTATACCGGGAATCGGTTTATATAGATTAAAGAAGACTAAAAAATATCAAGTCTTCTTTTCAAATTGATAAAAATGTAGTATACTTAAATAGGTGAAGAAAAATGAACACTGAATTTAAGAATTTAGATGACTTATATAACAGAATTAAACCTGCTTTATATAGTAAAGTTATGGAATTAAAAAGAAACCATATATCTTATGTAAAAGAAAGTGATATATGGAATTATTTAAGTAAGAATGTATGGTCTAAAAAAGAAAACTTGTCACTTAATGATATGGTAAGTGATATTATGTCACTAAGTATAGATGATATAAAAAGTTATGTTTTTGATATACTTAAAAAAAGAGATGAAGAAATAATTAAGGAAGAAGGTAATTTATTATGAAAAAGAAGAAAAGTTATAGTATTGTTAAATGTTTAATACTTACAATATGTATATTTTTAGTAAGTTTGTTATTAATACTAACATACTCTAAAAAATTAAATTATGGATTAGATTTAAAAGGAGGGTTTGAAGTACTATATCAAGTAAGCAGTTTAGATGGATCTAAAGTAAGTGATAGTGATATTAAGGCTACTTACAAATCTATTGGGAAAAGAATAGATACTCTTGGAGTAAGTGAACCTGAAATAGTAATTGAAGGAGACAAAATAAGAGTAAAACTTCCAGGTGTACAAGATGAAAGTACTGCAAGAGAAAGGCTTACTACTCCAGCAGTTTTAACTTTTAGAAATACAAGTAATGAAGAATTAATGACTGCAAGTGTATTAAGTACTCCAGGAGCAAGCTTAGACTATGACAAAAAAACAGGTAAACCAGTTGTAGCATTATCTATTAAAGATAAAGATACCTTTTATAGAGTTACTAAAAGCATTTCAGAGAGCACTGATAAATTAATTACAATATGGTTAGACTATACTGAAGAAGACTCATATGAAACAGCTAAATGTGGTGAAAGTGGTAGTAAGTGTATCAGTAGTGCCACTGTAAAAGAAGGATTTTCATCTAATGTTGTAATTGAAGGAAACTTTTCAGAAGAAGAAGCAAGTACTCTAGTAGACTTAATTAATTCAGGAAGCCTTCCAACTAAATTAACTGAAATAAGTACAAAAACAGTTGATGCTTCATATGGCTCTAACACACTTTTATTAATTGCTAAGGCTGGAATAATTACATTTATAATAATATCTTTAATAATGATATACTTCTATAGAATATCAGGTTTAATTAGTGTAGTAAGTCTTGCTTTATACATATCTCTTGTATTCTTGTTCTATACTCTAATAGATGGAGTACTTACTCTAACAGGAATTGCAGCACTAATACTAGGTATAGGTATGGCAGTAGATTCAAGCATCATAACTCTAGAAAAAATAAAAGAAGAAATATCAAATGGAAAAAATTTACATCAAGCATACATTGAAGGTAATAAACGCAGTTTAGTTTCTCTAATAGATGCTAACTTAACAACCTTTATTGCAGCATTAGTACTATTTATACTAGGCGAATCTAGTGTAAAAGGTTTTGCTACAATGCTAATGTTAACAATTATAGTTACTATAATAAGTATGGTTATAATTAATAGATTTGTAATGTCTTACTACATAAATACTGGTAAATTTGATAATAAAATAAATATGTTTATAGGAAAATGTAAAAAGATTAAAACGAGAAATATACTTAACTATGCTAAATATAATATTGCATTAGTAGTTATAATAATAGTAATTGGTTTAATAGTTACTATAACAAGTGGACTAAACTTAGGAGTAGACTTTAAGGGAGGAAGTGCAATTACTCTAAAAAGTGAAGAAAAAATCAATATAAAAAAAGTAAAGAGTGAACTAAATAACTACACTATAACTGAAGAAACAAAAGTTAATGATAACGAATATTTACTTAGAATAAATGAATCACTTGATAGTGAGGAAATAAAAACAGTTAAATCAACTTTTGAAAACCTAAAAATAGATTCAGACATATCTTCAATAAGCAATATAGTAAAAAAAGACTTAACTAAAAATGCAATAAAAAGTTTAATCTACGCATCATTAGCAATACTAGTATACATAGCATTTAGGTTTGCCTATACTTATGGAATATCTAGTATAATAGCAATACTAAGTGATGTATTTGTAACAATTTCATTATTTGCAATATTTAAAATAGAAATAAATTTCATATTTATTGCAGGTATTCTAACAATAATAGGCTACTCAATAAATAACACAATTGTAGTATTTGATATGATAAGAGATAGACTTAGTACTGTTAAAAAACTTAATGAAGAATCACTTATCAAAACAGTAAATGAAAGTGCAAGTATAACTTTAAGAAGAAATATGCTTACTAGTATAACAACGTTATCTGCTATAATAGTACTACTTTTAATGAATACAACTGGTGTAAAAGAATTTAATCTAACTATATTATTTGGTTTAACATTTGGTACATTTAGTAGTTTATTTATCGCACCTTACATATGGACTAAATTAGAAATAAATAGACTTAAACATCCTAAAAAAATAGATGAGGATGATGAAATTACAGAAAGAATTATAAAAGGAATTAATGGATAATGGAAAACAAAGAAACGGAATACAAAAAATTAATGGATATAATTGGTAGTTATATGTCTAGTGAAAACATAGACTTAATTAATAACTATTATAATTATGCACTTAAAATATATGATGGAATGACAAGAATGACAGGTGAAGAATATATCTGTCATTCTATAAGAGTAGCCAAAATACTTGCAGACTTACATATGGACACTTTAACAATAGGATGTGCATTAATACATGAAGCGATAACTCTAGAACTAGCTACTCCTGAAGAAATAGATAACAAGTTTGGAGTAGACACTTTAACAATACTTACAAGTCTTAGCAAACTAAGTCACTTAAAAAGAACATTCACTAAAAATAATAATGATGCAGATAAATATAGAAGAATAGTAGTAGGACTTAGCGAAAACCCAATTAGTTTATTTATCAAACTTGCTGATAGACTAGATAATTTAAGAACAATGTATCCTCATTCTACTGATCATATAAAAGAAGTAGTTATGGAAACAGAAAAGGTTTATATTCCTATTGCTCATCGTCTAGGAATTAAATCAATGAAAAGCGAATTAGAGGACTTATGTTTACAATACTCTAATACTGAATTGTATAATGAAGTTTTAGAAAAAATAAATGCAAGTAGAAGCGAACTTGAAACATCTTTATACAAAATGAGAGATGAAATAATTTCTCTTCTAAACGAACATGAAATAAAGTATGAAATAACATATCGTGTAAAATCTGTAAGAGGAATTGCTAATAAACTTTTATTAGGTAAAAAATGGGAAGAAATATATGACTTGTTAGGTCTTAGAATACTTCTTGATAAAACAGAAGACTGCTACTTAGTAGTAGGACTTATTCATTCTAAGTTTAGACCTATTCCAAAAAGATTTAAAGATTTTATTGCAAATCCAAAAAACAACATGTATCAAAGTTTACACACTACTGTATTTGGAGTAGACAATAGAATATATGAAGTGCAAATACGTACTTATGAAATGAATGAAATTGCAGAACATGGTGTAGCATCTCACTGGAGTTATAAAGAAAAAACAGATGGCTCTAAAACAAGTGAATTAGAAACCAAATTAGCACAATTTAGAACACTTATAGAAGTAAATGATATGGAAAATAATAGTGACTTCTTTAAAGATTTAAGTAACTCTATAACAAAAGAATTTATATATATCTTTACTCCAAAAGGAGACATAATAGAACTACCTGATGAATCAACACCAATTGATTTTGCATATAAAATACATTCTGAAGTAGGTAACACAACTATTGGTGCTTTAGTAAATGGAAAACTAGTCTCACTTGATTATAAACTTCAAGATGGAGACATAGTTGACTTAAAAACTCAAAAAGGTAAAAGTCCTTCAAAAGCTTGGTTAAAGTTTGTAAAAACAGAAAATGCTAAATCTAGAATAAGAAGTTATTTCTATAAAAAGGAAAAAGATAAATCAATTGAAACAGGAGACGAATTATTAAAAGAAGAAATTAAAAAAAGAAGATATAATAATAGTGATTTATTAAATGAAAATGTTTTAAATAAATTATTTAGTGAAATTAAAGTAGATACTTATGATGAACTATGTTTAGGAATTACTTCTTTAAAATACACTCCAACACAAATAGTAAATAGATTAATTGATATATTTGAACCTAAGAAAGATGATACAATAGAAAAATTATTAGAAAATAAGAATATAGTAAAAGATACTCCAAATGGTAAAATACTAATTGCAGGTTATGGTGATATCTTAACTTCACTAGCAAATTGCTGTAACCCAGTTCTAGGTGATGAAATAGTAGGATACATTACTAAAGGTAATGGTGTATCAATACATAGAAAAGACTGTAAAATGATAGATATTAACGGTGAAAGAATAATATCAGCAGAATGGAATGATGTAGTAAGTGATAAATATATTACAAATGTAAGAATATATATTGATTCATCTAATGATCATTTAGTAGATATAATAAGTGTTGCTACTAAAAGTGATGTTATAGTCTCTTCAATAAATAATAAAGGAAGCAATAAAGATAGTGACATATATGACTTAGTTTGTAAAGTTAAAAATAAAGAAAATCTTGATAAATTTATGAATGATTTAAATGGCTTAAATTTTATAAGTAAGGTGGAAAGATTATGAGAGTAGTAGTGCAAAGAAGTAAAAATAGTAAAGTTACTATTGATGGTAAAGTACATGGTAGTATTGATAATGGGTTTGTTTTACTTAGTAGTTTTACCGAAGGAGATAACACTCTTATTGTAGACAAAATGGTTGATAAAATAATAAATTTAAGAATATTCGAAGATGAAAATGAAAAGATGAATCTAAGTTTATTAGATACTTCTGGAAGTATACTAAATATTAGTCAGTTTACATTATATGCTGACTGTACTAAAGGAAGAAGACCATCATTTGTAAACGCAATGGATCCAACTAGTGCAAGTAAATTATATGACTACATGAATGAACATTTAAGAAGATTAAATATTCATACAGAAACTGGTATATTTGGATCTGATATGAAAGTAGAAATATATAACGATGGACCAGTTACAATAATACTTGATTCATGTGATATAGTAAAATAAAGTATTTAATAAAGTACTTGAATTAATTAACAAAATTTGTTATAATTATATTGTCATTAAGACATATAATATAAATGGACATAAAAAAATGAGTAGTACTTAGCTTTGCTCGTTAGGTATTCGCTCAGTCCATATTGTTTTGGGTGAATACCGTATCAAGTTGATTCGGTATTCTTTTTTGATTAAAAGTATAAACTACAATTAATCTCTGTTGTTTGTATAGTGATCTAGCAAAGCTAAAATTACTACAAGTATAACTAAATACTCCATAAGTAAGTTTAAAACCTTTCTTATGACTCATACAGACCACCTCCTTCTAGTAGATTAAAAATTATTAATAATTAATAAAATACAGACTGAGGTAAGAAAACCTAACCACTAGGTACTACTCATGTACTAATCGTACCACTTGAATATTTCTAAACCAAGTGAGCAGCCTTAGATTCTCTATAAATTTTTTAGCACGATTAATTAAAATAAAAAATAAATTAATTGAAAAAAGTAACACGTTCGCTTGTCATGTTACTTTTTTTGTTATAAAATAATATCTAGGGTGAAGAATATGTTAGAATTTATAGAAGGTAAAATAAGTGATATAACTCCAAGTTACATAGTTATATCTACTAATGGTATTGGTTTTCAAGTATATACGCCAAACCCTTATTCATTTAAAGAGAGTGAGTTAACTAAAGTATATTTATATAATCATATAAGAGAAGAAGAATACACTTTATATGGTTTTAAAAGTAAAGAAGAAAGAGAATTATTTTTAAAATTAATTAATGTAAAAGGTCTAGGCCCTAAAACTGGAATAGGTATACTAGCTGGAAGTACTCCAAATGGGATAATTGATGCTATAGAAAGAGAAAATATATTATATATTAAAAAGTTTCCTAAAGTAGGAGAAAAACTTGCTAGACAAATTATTTTAGATTTAAAAGGAAAACTAGTAAGTACAAATAACAAGAGTGATGTTAATGAAGAACTTATAGAAGCACTTTTAGCACTTGGTTATAAAAGACAGGATGTAAGTAAAATTTCTAAAGAAATAGATAGTACATTACCTATAGAAACACAACTAAAAGAAGCATTAAAACTTTTATTTAGATAATTAGTAGTAAAGGAGTGAATTTATGGAAGATATAATAAAAAGTGAATATCAAGAAGGAGATAGTTTTGAAAAAACAATAAGGCCTCAAAATTTTGATGAGTATATAGGACAGAGTGATGTTAAAGAAAACATAAAAGTTTTTGTAAGTGCTGCTAAAATGAGAAACACTAGTCTAGACCATGTTTTATTATATGGTCCTCCAGGACTTGGCAAAACAACACTTTCTCACATAATTGCAAATGAACTTGGTGTAAACATTAAAACAGCATCAGGCCCAACAATTGAAAAAAGTGGTGACTTAGCTGCAATTCTAAGCACACTTGAACCTTATGATGTTTTATTTATAGATGAAATACATAGAATTCCAAGATATATTGAAGAAATATTATATTCTGCAATGGAAGACTTTAAACTAGATATAGTAATAGGAAGTGAAGGACAAAGTAGAAGTATTAATATTGATTTACCACCATTCACTTTAGTGGGTGCAACAACTCGTGCTGGAGACTTATCTAGTCCATTAAGAGATAGATTTGGTATAACATGTAAACTAAATTATTACACAACTGAAGAATTGGCAACCATTGTTAAAAGAAGTGCTAAAGTACTTGACTTAAACATAGATGATGATGCAGCAATAACTATTGCAAGACGTAGTAGAAAAACTCCAAGAATTGCCAATAGACTATTAAAAAGAGTAAGTGATTTTGCTTTAGTGAGTGGTAAAAGTGTAATAGATAAAGAAATAACTAACGAAAGTTTAGATAGACTACACGTTGACGAATATGGTCTTGATAGTGTAGATATAGAATATCTAGAAAGTTTAATAAATAAATTTAATGGTGGACCTGTAGGAATTGAAAGCATTGCTGCTTCCATCGGTGAAGAACAAACAACAATTGAAGATGTAATCGAACCTTTTCTTTTACAAGAAGGTTTTATAAAAAGAACTATAAGAGGTAGACAAGTAACTGATAAAACCTATGACTACCTAGGAATAGAACACTAAATAATTTTTAGTGTTTTTTAATTAATAAAAACTGAGTTACCTAAATAACTCAGTTTTAAATTTGTTTATATTTTCAGTCATAATACTTAAATAATTATTACCATTATTTTTATCTTCATCAGTAATTGTATACATTGAATCAATTTCTATCTTTTCTAAATTATAATTTTTAATAAATGTTTCTATTTCTTCACTAAGAGTATTTCCTCTAAGAACATAAACATATTTAATTTCTCCAGAATTAATTAATTTTTTAGCATCATTAATTGATTTAGTATCTCCTTCTTTTATAGAAATAACATTAATATTATATTTACTCAAAAAATTAAAACTATCATTTGTTACTAAAATATTCTTTTTACTAGCATTTTTTCCCATCATAGTTAAATCTACATCTATTTCACTAATCTTTATCTTTAACTCATCATATAATTTATCAATTTTTTCTTCATCATACACATTATTTGCATAATCAATAAGAGTAGATTTAATATTTCTAGCTATCATTAAATAGTTAGATGGATCAAGCCATAACTCACAAACCTCACTTGAATAACTTAGACCTTTAGTACCATCAATAATACTTATGTTTTGATTAGTATTTAAAAATTCTGCAGCAAGTTTAACTTCATCAGTAACTCCAGCATACACAAACATATCTGAAGAAGCATAAATACTTTTTTGTTTATCAGTAAGAGTATATTTTGATGTATCTATTCCATTCGGATAAATACTTTTAACTGTAGCAAAATCTTTATACATATAATTAGTAGCAAACTCAAGTGGATAATAAGTAGTATATGCAATTTTATCTAACTTTTCCTCCTCTAAACACCCTGTTAACAAAAACAAACTCATTAATAAAACTATTACTTTTTTCATAAATCCTCCTTTGTAGGCACCATATCAATAGTAATTTCTTTTCTATTATGACACCTCATTATTCTTTTAATTCCAAGAGACACGCCTTTAACAACACCAAATCTCTCTATGCTAACTTTCATATATTCACTACAAGTAGGAATAAATAAACAACTAGCATGAGTGTTAAGTGGCATTCTTTGATATACATTAATTAACAAAATTAATACTTTTTTCATATCTCATCACTTCAATTATACTAAAAAAATAAACAAAAATAAATAAAAGATAGCAAATTTAATGTAAAATTGATATAATAAGATTATGGTTATTAGTTAGGAGAAGGTAAAATATGGAAACATTAAAAAAATTTGGTATAAATTTAGATAATAGTCACTTACTAGGAATAGCACTTACTCATACTAGTTATGCAAATGAACATAATTGTATTTCATATGAAAGACTAGAATTTTTAGGAGATGCTGTTTTAGAATTAGTTTCAAGTGATTACATATATAAAAGTAAAAGATTATCTGAAGGAGAAATGAGTAAAAAAAGAAGCTTATATGTATGTGAAAATGCTTTATATGAATATGCTAAAGAATTAAATCTTGCTGACTATATTAAAGTAGGTAACAGTGTTAAATATCCAAACAAAACAGTAGTAGCAGATGTATTTGAAGCAGTAATTGGTGTTATCTATCTAGAACTAGGTCTAGATGTAGTAACTAAGTTTTTTGATGATTTAATAGTACCATACATAGAAAGCAATGTGGACTTTTTAAATGACTATAAAAGTACACTTCAAGAACTAGTACAAACTAACAAAAAAAGTGTAAGTTATGTTCTTGTACATGAAGGAGGACCTTCTCACAAAAAATACTTTGTAGTAAATGCTGTAATTGACGGAATAGTATATGGTACTGGAAAAGGTGGAAGTAAAAAAGATGCAGAACAACATGCAGCAAAAGAAGCAATTGATAAATGTGTAGGTGATTAATAGTGTATATAAAAGAAATAAAAATTAATGGATTTAAAAGTTTTGCAAGTGGAGTAAACTTAGAACTAAATAGAAACTTTACAGGAATAGTTGGGCCTAATGGAAGTGGAAAAAGTAATATAGTAGATGCTTTAAAATGGGTTATGGGTGAACAGTCAGTAAAAACACTACGTGGTTCTAATGGGATGACTGATGTAATATTTAATGGTTCTGCTTCACGTGAACCAGCAAGAAGTGCTAAAGTAGAAATAGTATTAGATAATTCTGACAAATCATTGCCTTTAGACTATACAGAAATAGAAATAAAAAGAATAGTTTATAGAACTGGAGAAAATGAGTACTACATAAATAAAGAAAAAGTTCGTTTAAAAGATATAACTGATTTATTTATGGATTCATTTAGTTCTAAAGAAAGTCTAAGTATTATTCCTCAAGGTAAAATAAGTGAAATACTAGGAGGAAATGCTCTTGAAAAAAGACTTATCATAGAAGAAGCAGCAGGTGTAGTAAAATACAAAAAAAGAAAAGAAGAAACTCTAAGAAAACTAGCAAAAACTAACGAAAACATTGAAAGAGTTAATATGATACTAAGTGAGTTGTCAGTACAAGTTGAACCTTTAAAACACCAGAGTGAAAAAGCACTTATTTATAAAAACAATAAAGAAAGACTAAGTAATATTGAAGTATCAGTTTTAGCAAGTGACATTGCTAAATATAATGAAGAATACTTAACTGCTAAAGAAGAAAAAGAAAATTTAGAACTAAAGTTATCAAAAAACCTAAATGAAGAGTCAGCATTCAAGTTAGAAATAGAAAAATTAAAAATAAAAAGAACTACCTTAGATAACGAAATATCTTATATGCAAAAGTCTCTTCTTAACAAAAGTACATTATTAAATGATTTAAATTCTAAAAAAGAATTACTAAAAGAAAGAAATAAATATGATAAAGAAAGTAGTGAAGTAAAAAAAGAACTAACTATTCTTGAAGAACAAAAGTTAAGTATAACTTCTTCATTATCTAAAACTAATTTAGAATTAGAAGAAATAAAAAGAGTATTAACCAATAATACAAATAAACTTAATGACTTAAATAAAGACTATAAAATAACAGAAAATAACATAAATAAATTAAATACTGAACTAAATATGCTTATTAAAAGGAAGTTTGAATTAAATAACAAAAAAGACATATTAAAATATAACATAGAAAATATGTCTAAAGTACCATTTGGTGTAAAAAGTGTGCTTAATAATCCTAGCCTAAAAGGTATAGAAGGTACAATTGGTTCATTAATTAATACAGAACTATCTTATTCTGAAGCAATAAATACAGCTCTTGCAGCAAGTGCAAATAACATTGTTACAACTAATGATACATTTGCAAAAGAGGCAATTGACTACCTAAAAAGAACTAATAAAGGAAGAGTAACATTCTTTCCAATGAACTTAATAAAACCAAAAAGTATTGACTCTGAAACAATGAACACTATTACTCACTTAGAAGGTTATATAGGTGTAGCAGTTAACTTAGTTAACTATGATGAAATTTATAAAAACATTATAACTAATCAACTAGGTAACGTAATAGTAGCAAAAGACATCAATTCTGCACTTAACATAAGTAAAAAAATAAATTCAAGATATAGAATAGTATCACTAGATGGAGAAGTAGTACATGTAGGTGGTTCTTTAACAGGTGGTTCAAAACAAAATAATAACAACCCATTTGATAAAACAGAACTAGATACTATTACAAAACAAATTAACTCTTTAACTAGTGAAATAGAACTTAAAGAGAATGAACTAAGTAGCCTAACTAATGAGTTAGAAGAATTAAAAAGTATGACATACAAAACTAATATGGATGTACTATCTAGTTCTGAAAAAGAAACAAGAACTATTTCTACTTTAGAAGAATTAAAAACAAACCTAAATAACATTAATCTAGAAATAAATAGTTTAAATAGTAATGGAGAAAACATTAATACTGAATTAGATAACATATTAAAAGAATATTATAAAATTGAAGAAGAAAAATCATCTTTAGAACAAACTATATCTAATAAAGAAAATATTAGAAAAGAACTAATTGATGACTTAGAACTTAAAGAAAGTACTTCTAGAAAATATGAAACTCTTAATAAAGAAAATAATGATAAATTAAATAGTTTAAGTGTTTTAGAAGCAAAATTATCAGTTAACTTAGATAACTTACTCAATAGATTAAATGAAGAATATAGTATGACTTATGAAAAAGCAAGAAATGATTTTGAACTTGATATTGATATAGAAGATGCTAGAAATGAAATAAATGAAATCAAAAGAGTATTAAAGTCTCTTGGTGAAGTTAACTTATCTAGTATAGAAGAATACGAGCGTATTAGTAAAAGATATAATTTCTTACTAACTCAAAAAGAAGATTTAGTTACTAGTGAACATAACTTATTAGAAATAATAAATAATATGGATGATATAATGATAGATAAATTTGCAACTACATTTAAGAAAGTTAATAATGAATTTAAAAAAGTATTTAAAGATTTATTTAATGGGGGAAGTGCTGAACTTATCCTAACTGACCCAACTAATATGTTAGAAACTGGTATAGAAATTAATGCTAATCCACCAGGGAAAAAACCAGGTTCTCTAAGTTTACTAAGTGGTGGAGAAAAAACTCTTACTGCAATAAGTTTATTATTTGCTGTAATGAACCTTAAAAACGTTCCATTTGTAATATTAGACGAAGTAGAAAGTGCATTAGATGAAGTAAATGTTGAAAAGTTTGGTGAATACATTAAATGTTATAAAGGTAAAACTCAGTTACTAGTAATAACCCATAAAAAGAAAACAATGGAGTTCTTGGACTTACTTTATGGTATAACAATGCAAGAAAGTGGAGTAAGTAAACTAGTTAGTGTTAAATTAGAAGATATTAAAGAATAACTTAGGAAGTGTATTATGCTAGAATATGAAGAAAATTTATATAAAGATGGAATTACTTTAATTGCTGGAGTAGATGAAGTAGGTCGTGGTCCTTTAATTGGCCCAGTAGTCGCATGTGCTTGCATTCTTCCTATCAATTTTTATCATAAAGATATTAAAGATAGTAAAAAATTATCTGAAAAGAAAAGAGAAGAAATGTATAAGTTAATAAAAGAAAATGCCCTTAGTATAGGAATAGGTATAGTTAACGAAAAAGTAATAGATGAAGTAAATATTTATGAAGCAACTAAAATTGCTATGAAAGATGCAATAAATAATTTGAGTATTAAGCCTGAACATGTACTCATTGATGCGATGAAATTAGATATATCTATTCCTTCTACTTCTATAATTAAGGGAGATGCACTTAGTGAATCAATTGCTGCAGCAAGTATAGTTGCAAAAGTAACAAGAGACCACATGTTAGAAGAGATGGATAAAGAGTTTCCAATGTATGATTTATCACATAATAAAGGTTATGGAACTAAAAAACACTTAGAAGCCCTAAAAAAGTATGGACCATGTAAGTATCACAGAAAAACATATGGACCTGTTAAAAACATAGTAAATGAAATATCTGTGAAATAATTGTAAAATATTATAAAATATAGTAAAATGTTAATGGAGGAATAAATATGAAAGATTTTTTTAATAATTACAAAAAAGAATTAAAAGGTACAGTAGTAGGTATTTTAATAGGAATACTTGTAATGTTAATATTTTGGCCAGAAAGAATAGCTGAATTAAAAGACAAAGAACAAGTTGCTATTACAGTTGATGGTAAAAATATTACTGCAGATAGTATTTATAAAGGAATGAAAAACAAATATAGTGCTAATGAAATAGTTGAACAAGTAGACAGAATTATACTTGATAAAAAGTATACTATTACAGATGATGATTTAAAAGAAATTAAGAAAAATGCAGAGAATTATTATTCAACATTTCAAAGTTATTATAATATAACTAAAGAAGAATTTTTAAAACAAAATAACTTTGATAGTGAAGATGATTTCTTAAAGTATTTAGAACTAGACTATAAAAGAAATAAATTAGTTAATGAATATATGGAAACATCTGTTACTAATAAAGAAATAGAAGAGTATTATAAAGATAACTACTTTACACCATTTAAAGTAGAACACATCTTAGTAAAAACTAAAGATAATGATAATGCTAAAACAGATGCAGAAGAAATACTAAAATATCTAAAGAAAAATAGTTGGGAAGATACTAAAACTAAATATAAAGATAAAATAACTACAGAAAGTTTTGATGTGAAATTTGATTCAAGTTTAGAAGAAAACTTTGTAAAGGCTGCTAAAAAATTAAAAGATGGAAAATATACTAAAAGTTTAGTAGAAACTAGCTATGGTTACCATATTATTTACAGAGTAGAAACAAATAAAAAAGAAGAACTTAGTAGTGTTAAAGATAGAATAGTTGCTTCAATTGTTGCAAATAAAAAAGAAGATGATACTAATTACTATCAAAAAACTTTAATTATAATGAGAAAAGAAGCAGGTATGGAAATTAAAGATACTGTACTTAAAAAAGTATATAACAATTTTGTAGATAGTATTATGAAGGAACCTACTACTTCTAACAAAAAATAAAAAGGAGCATTCAGTTGCTAAATATCTACCTACTTAATAGTTTGCAGACATTTGTATCATTACTATTTCAGTAATGAACAGATGTCTATTTTAATATAAAAACATTCTTAAAATACTTGTAAAATTATTTAATATTTGATACAATTAGTTTAGTTTAAGAGTAGAAGGAGAATGTATAATATGACTAATAAATATAATAATATAATAAGTTATATATCTTCACTTTTAGTACAAAATAAAGTACTAAACATGGGGTGTTATCTTCTAACTAACTTAAATAATAAAACTAATAAAATTATATGGATAGAATAGGTATATCCATTTTTGTGTTGTGTAATGAAAGGAATGAGTGTATGAAGAAGAAAATGCCATTAATTATATTATTAGTTGTAATGTGTATAAGTTTAGGTATATACTTGTTACCAAGGAATAATACTAAAACTAAATTTTCTTTAGTAAATGAAAACATGTTAAGTTTTATAGTGGATGGAGTAGAAAGTAAAACTATGCCTACAAAAGGTAGTGGTTATATTGCAAGCAAAATAACATGTACGAATGGAAGCATTATTGTGTTTGATAATGATAACTGGACAATAGAAGTAGAAAAACTAGAAACTGACGATGCATGTTATATAGATTTTGTAACTAACGGAGAAACCAAAGAATATGATTACACCGGAAACATTGAAGTATTTACTGCACCAACTACTAGCGAATACATTTTAGAAGTATGGGGTAGTGAAGGAGGAAGTTATAATACTACATATATAGGTGGTTATGGAGGATACTCAACCGGTATAGTTTCTCTAACTAAAGGAGAAAAACTTTATATAGTAGTAGGTGGAAAAGGAACAAATAATAGTACATTAGAAACAATACCAGGAGGATATAATGGTGGTGGAATCGGGTCTGGTTCAGCAAACCTTGTATATTCTTCAAGTGGTGGAGGTGCAACTCACATTGGTAAAGTATCTGGTTTATTAAATACTCTTTCAAATAATATTTCAGATATAATTATAGTCGCTGGTGGAGGCGGAGGAACATCATTCCAAACTGGCCCTTATTCAGGTAATGGTGGTTCAGGTGGAGGATACACAGGAAATAACGGAACCAATACACAGAGTGATTATGTTTATGGAAGTGGTGGCTCACAAACCGCTGGAGGTTCTTCAGGTGGAGGATCGAAAGTTAATAATGAAGATAGAGGCCTAAAAGGAAGTTTTGGTCAAGGAGGAAACGGACAACACTATTCAGGTGGAGGCGGAGGTGGCTTCTACGGAGGTGGAGCCTCTAACCAAGCAGGTGCAGGTGGAGGAAGTGGGTACATTGGAAACTCTTTACTTAGTAATAAAGTAATGTATTGTTATAAGTGTACTGCAAGTAGTTCTGAAAACACAAAAACAATAAGTACAGATAATGTTAGTTCAACACCAATAAGCAACTATGCAAAAAAAGGAAATGGTTATGTAAAAATAAAACAAGTTGTAAACGATAGTAATTACTATACTGTAAAAATAAATACTAATGACTCAAGTAAAATTGATAGTATTTCTAAAACTACTACAAATAATGGCAAAGTTACATTTTATGTAAGTGGAGAAATAGAAAGTGTAACAGGATGTGATAATACAGTTAATGATAACAAAATAATAGTAAATAATGTTACAAGTACCACAACTTGTAATGTAACTTTAGGAGAATCTAATCCGTTTGATAAAGACACTTTGGCTTACCAGATTTATCAAGATAAATCAACAAGATTAACAAGGACAAACTTTGGTACAGTGTTAACTGTTGACAATACAAATACTTTATATACAAGTACTGAAAATGATACTCCTGTATACTATTTCGCAGGAAATGCTTTAGATAACTGGGTTAAATTTGCAGGTTTTTATTGGAGAATAATAAGAACAAACAATGATAAAAGTATAAGACTTCTATATCATGGAACAAGTCCAACAGCAACAAACGCATATATAAATTCAAGTACAATGTTTAATTCATCATATAATAATTCCATGTATTCAGGATATATGTACGGGACAAGTGGAACACTTACAAATAATAGAACGAACGAGAATAGTAGTACAATAAAGGGAGTAATAGATACATGGTATCAAAATAATTTAAAAACAAATTACGAAAAATATGTAAGTAACGATGCAATATATTGTTCCGATAGAGAAATCGGTAAAGGAACCTATTGTCCAAATTGTTCTACAACATTCTATTATGCAGCATATAATAGAATGTCTGGTGCGAATATACCGACATACGACTGTAATAATAATAGTGATAAATTTACAGTTAGTACAAGTACAGGAAATGGCAAGTTAATATATCCAATAGCACTAATGACAGCAGATGAAATAAAGTTTGCAGGCGGTCTTGTGTTAAATGATGCAACCTCATGGTATTATAATAATAGTGCAAAAACTAGTTCAACTGGAACAAATTCATGGTGGCTAATGACACCTGATGAGTGGTTAGACAGTTATTCTTATGTATACTTTGTATCTGGTTCTGGAATACCAGGACATTTACATTTCGCCAAAGTAGATAATTTTAAAAGTGTTCGACCAGTTATAAGTCTAAAATCATGTGTAAAATACTCAAGTGGAGATGGTTCCTCATCAAATCCTTATGAAATAAAAGAAACTTCAAGTGGATGCTAAATTTCACTAAAAGCCTTGTATTTCATAAAATACCATGGTATAATTAAATTACTTGAAAGGAGTGGCATTATGTAAGCCACTCTTTAATTTATGTAAAGGAGGCATTATGAAAGAAAAATTAATGGATGTTTTATCAAATCCTCTTAATGAAGTAGGTGTTAAAATATATGATATCTCATTTGAAAAAGAAGATGGAATTGATACTTTATTTATCAAAATAGATAGTGATAAAGTAGTAGACACAGATTTATGTAAACAAGTATCTGACATAGTTAACCCAATAATTGATGAGTTAGATTTGATAAAGACTGAATATGTTTTAGACATATGTAGTAAAGGAGGTAGTGATGAACAATAAAGAATTTAAAACAGCATTTGACTATTTAGTTAAAGAAAAAGGAATAAGTGAAGACGTAATAAAAGAAGCTATGACTAATGCATTTACTGCTGCATATAAAAAGAATACAGGAGAAGATGCAGATATTAGATGTGAAATAAATACTGAAAATGGAGTAATAAGAGTATTTAGAAGAATGACTGTAGTAGAAGAATTAGAAAATCCTGATGCACAGTTTACATTAGAAGAAGCGAGGGAAGATCATCCAGATGCTAAGTTAGGTGATGTATACGAAACTGAAGTTGAAACAGAAGACTTTGGACGTGTTGCAATAAGTGTTGCTAAACAAGTAGTACTTCAAAAAATAAGAGAAGCAGAAAGAAATCAAGTAATGGAAGAATTTAGAGATAAAGAAGGCGAAATTATGATAGGTTTTTTAGCACTAGAAGATGCTAGAAACTATTATGTTGACTTAGGTCCAGCACGTGGTTTACTTCCAAAAAATGAATTAATTCCAGGTGAAACACTAAAAATGGGAGATTCTGTAAAAGTATATATTACAAAAATTGAAGAAACTCCAAAAGGGCCAAGTATCAAATTAAGTAGAAAACACTATGGTTTTGTAAAAAGATTATTTGAAAGTGAAGTTCCAGAATTCTCTGATGGCACTTTGCTTATGCATGGTGTTGCCCGTGAAGCAGGTGTAAGAAGTAAAGTTGCAGTTTCAAGTACAAATCCAAATGTTGATGCTGTAGGAAGTTGTATAGGAGAAAAAGGTAGACGCATCGCAAACATCATTGAAGCACTTAATGGAGAAAAAATAGACATTGTTTTATATAGCGATAACAAAGAAGAATTTATTGCTAATGCATTAAGTCCTGCCAAAAATGTAAATGTAAGTATAGTAGATGAGAAAAACAAAGAAGCACTTGCTATAACAGATAAAGAAAACCTAAGTTTAGCAATAGGTAAAAAAGGTATTAATATAAAATTGGCTAGTAAATTAACAAAATATACTATTAAAGTTAAAACTCTAGAAGACATAAATAAACAAATAAATGAGTAATTATGAAAAATAAAAAAATACCAATGCGTTCTTGTGTAGTAACTAAAGAAAAACTACCAAAACAAGAACTACTTAGAGTTGTAAGAACTCCAGAAGGAACTATAATAGTAGATGATACATTAAAAGCCAATGGAAGAGGTTGCTATCTAAAAAAAGACTTAGAAGTTATAAAAAAGGCAGAAAATTCTAAAGTATTAGATAGACACTTAGAAACAAAAATACCTTTAGAAATATATGATATATTAAAAGAAAAAATTTAACCAAAGAAAGGGTGTGAATTTATGACAGTAGAAGAATACTCACTTGATACAAATAGAAGTATAGAAGAAATACTAAAAAAATGTAAAGAACTAGGAATAAACGCTAGTAATAAAGATGATTTTTTAGAAGATGATGATATAATTTATTTAGATAATGAACTAGTTAATAATGAAGAAAACTTATTAAGTGAAGAATTAGAAAGTAAATATGATTTTGAAGATCGTGCTGAAAGTCTATTAGAAGATAGTTTATTAAATAAAGAAGTTACTTCTAAAAAGATAAAACTTAAAAAGAAAGATAGTTCTAAAGATAATGAGAACTTTAAAAAAGAAAAGAAGAGTATTTATAAAAACAAAACTAAATTACAAGGAAACACTAATGAAACAAATAATGTTGTTTTATATAAAGATAAAATGACTGTAAAAGATTTAGCACTTGCATTAAATGTAAGTGATACTGATTTAATAAAGAAAATGTTCAATATGGGACTTATGATCAATATTAATTCAAGTATTAGTTTTGAAGATGCAGAAGTAATATGTATGGAATACAAAAAAGAACTTAAAAAAGAGTCTAGCGTTGACATAAGTAATTTTGAAGAATATGAAATTATTGATAAAGAAAGTGATTTAGTACCACGTGCACCTGTTGTAACAATAATGGGTCATGTAGATCATGGTAAAACCACACTACTAGACTATATCAGAAACGCTCATGTAGCAAGTGGTGAAGCTGGTGGAATTACTCAAGCAATTGGTGCATATCAAGTTGAAATAAACGGAAATAAAATAACATTTATAGATACTCCGGGACATGCTGCATTCACTGAAATGCGTGCAAGAGGTGCTAAAATAACTGATATAGTTGTAATAATAGTTGCTGCAGATGATGGAGTTATGCCTCAAACTAAAGAAGCAATTGACCATGCTAAAAGTGCGAATGTTCCAATTATTGTTGCAATAAATAAAATAGATAAAACAACTGCTAATGTAGATAAAATAATGAGTGAAATGAGTGAATATGGTTTAACTCCAGAAGAATGGGGAGGAGACACAATATTCGTTAAATTAAGTGCTCATACTGGAGAAAATGTTGATTTACTTTTAGAAAGTATCTTAGCGCTTGCTGAAATGGAAGACTTAAAGGCTAATCCTAAAAGATATGCATCAGGCACAGTAATTGAAAGTAAGTTAGATAAAAATAAAGGTGTAATAGCATCTCTATTAATAAATAATGGTACACTTCGTTTAGGAGACCCTGTAGTAGTAGGAAGTTCTTTTGGTAAAGTAAGAACATTAAAAGACTCTAATGGGAACGATTTAATAAGTGCTCTACCTAGTACTCCAGTTGAAATAACAGGTTTAAATGTGGTACCAGTTGCTGGAGATAAGTTTATGGCTTTTGAAACAGAAAAAGAAGCAAGAAGTATTGCTGAAAAAAGAGCAAATGCTGAAAAAGAAAAGAAATATACTAAAAAAGCAGTTAGTTTAGAAGACTTATTTGAAAGAATAGAAAGTGGTCATAAAGAAATAAATATAGTACTTAAAACTGATGTTAAAGGTAGTGAAGAGGCTGTTAAAAATGCTCTAGAAAAAATAAATGTTGAAGGAGTAAAAGTAACAGTAATAAGAAGTGGTGTAGGAACAATTACTGAAAGTGATGTAGTCCTTGCAAGTGCGTCTAATGCTATAATAATTGGTTTTAATGTAGTACCAAGTGCTAAAACTAAAGAAGCGGCTAAAAACTATGAAGTAGATATAAGACTATATAACATAATATATAAATTAGTTGAAGAAATAGAAAGTGCTATGAAAGGTATGTTAGATCCTACTTATGAAGAAGTAACTACTGGAGAAGCAGAAATAAGACAAATATTTAAATTCTCTAAAGTAGGTAATATTGCAGGAGTTCATGTAACTAGTGGAGTTATTAAAAATAATAGTGAATGTAAACTAATTCGTGATGGTGTAATAATTACTACTTCTAAAATAGGTAGTTTACAAAGAGAAAAAGACCAAGTAAAAGAAGTTAAGTCAGGTTATGACTGTGGTTTAACTATAGAAAACTATTCTGATATAAAAGTAGGAGATACAATAATTGCTTTTGAAATGAAGGAGATTAAGAAATAATGAGATTAAAAGGAGAAAGAGTAGCCTCAGATATGGTAAAAGAAATAAGTAAGATTCTTTTAACAGAAGTAAAAGATGAAGACTTAAAGAATGTTACAATAACTTATGCTACTGTTACTAATGACTTATCAAGTGCTAAAGTATACTTTACAACTCTTGATGATGAAAAACGTGCTAAAGTAATAAAAGATATGAAAAATGCTAGTTCTTACTTTAGAACAGAATTAGCAAGTAGATTAAACTTAAGACATATGCCTGAAATAAATTTCATTTATGATACATCTATAGAATATGGAAGAAAAATAGAAAAAATAATAGAAGAGATTAATAGTGAAAATTAATCTCTTTTTTATATATAATAGGGACTAACAAAGCCTGTTAAAATATTTTTTTAGTGGTATTATATATTCAGACAGAGGTAATATAATGATAAATTTCATAGTAGTAGAGGATAATCCATTACATTTAGAAAAAACTAAAGAAATTATAATAAGTTATATGATGAAAAATGATTACCCTTTTGATATAAAAACGTTTAGTAAATTCTCTAAAGAATTAATAAATACTATTAAAGTAGGAGAACATAATACATTTATATATATTTTAGATTTTGAACTACCTAATACTAATGCTATAGACATATCTAGAACTATAAGAAATTATGACTGGAAAAGTCCTATAATAGTTTTTAGTGTAAATGGTGGTATGGCTTTAGAGACATTTAAACAAAGACTTCAAATATTAGACTTTGTAAATAAACAATATGAAGCAGAAAAGAATTTACATGAATTATTTGATATTTGTTTCAAACAATTAAAACTAAGAAGTCATTTTAAATTAAATATTAATAATAAAACATATATAGTAGATTTAGAAAATATATTATACTTATATAGAGATAACTATAAAAGAAAAACAGTACTAGTAACAGATTTTGGTGAACATATGATAAATGATACATTAGAAAATATCAAAAGCAAATTAAATGATAAATTTATTTATAGTCATAAGTCATATATATTAAATACTAAAAGAGTTTCAGTACTAGACTGGAAAAATAATGATGTAATATTTGATAATGGTGTAAAAGCTAATATATTGTCTAAATCTAGAAGAAAAGAATTAGATTGTATATGTTTACAAAGTGATTAAAAGTACTTGAAAAGAGTACTTTTTTTGGTATACTTGTATTAGTTTAAGAGTAGAAGGAGAATGTATAATATGATTAATAAAATTAATAATATAATAAGTTATATGTCTTCACCTTTAGTACAAAATAAAGTACTAAGCATAGGGTGTTATCTTCTAACTAACTTAAATAATAAAACTAATAAAATTATATGGATAG
>ENA-OPDT01000007-OPDT01000007.1-human-gut-metagenome-genome-assembly--contig:-NODE-7-length-93770-cov-5.107091_pt1 | contig 93770 bp, 92 predicted proteins | sample MGYA00241627_ERZ501517 | MGnify/ENA primary metagenome ERZ501517 (study PRJEB25962, sample SAMEA2042435) | human gut metagenome | biome: human gut; feature: human-associated habitat; material: faeces... | reverse complement strand
GATTAGTTTTATCTTCTGTTATAGTTATTCCATAATTTAATTTACTAATTAATAACTCAGTACTTCTATATTTATCAGTACTAAATATAAAAGCACTATAAGAAAGGGTTACTACTATACTAAAGAGTACTAATATACTTAAAAATACTCCATACTTTGTTTTTAATCTTTTTATCAATTTAAACATCTCCTTCAAAAAATTTATCTATTCTTACATTTAATATTTTACTTATTTGATATAAGTTATAGATTGATAAACCTTGAGTACTATTACTACTTTCTAAAGCAGCAATTAAACTCATATGTACCCCTAACATTTCACTTAGTTTAGCTTGAGTTAATTTATTTTTATTTTTAGTATTATAAAGTAATCTATACTTCTTTACATTTTTACCTATTAGTTTATTTAGTTCTTGTTTATTCATTATTTCCTCCAACACAAAAATGGATAGACTTATTCTATCCATATAATTTTATTAGTTTTATTATTTAAGTTAGCTAGAAGATAACACTCCTTACTTAGTACTTTATTTTGTACCAAAGAGAAAGAAATATAACTTTTTATATTATTAATTTTATTAGTCATATTATATATCCTCCTTCTACTCTTAAACTAATATAAGTATAGCAAAAAAGAATACTCTTTTCAAGTAAATTTGATATTTTTTTAATTTTGTAATATAATATAGTGCACAGGGAGGAAATATTATGGATTTTAGAAAAACTAAAGAATATATACCTAGTAAAAAAGAAAATGTAAATGTTATGGCAAGTGATCCTAACCATGAGTATATGTTTTATGATATTAAAAATGACTTAAATAAAATAACAACTTTTAAAAGTGTACTTATTAATACATTTATTGAAAGTGATTCATTAGAATTTTATAAGTTAATTTGTAATGATAATAATTGGTACTATAAAGAAGGGTTATATGTAAAAGAGAATAACGAATTATTTGAGTTAGCATTAGTTAAAACTAAACTTAGTAAAGAAGAAATAAAATTATTTGTTAAAAACTTTATAAAAGATAATAATTCTAATCATTATAAAATGATAAAAATAAATAATGAAGTACATTATATTTATACACCAAGTACTATTGATAAAAATGGTAAAACATATGTAGTTAAACCAGTTATTGAAATAATTGAGTCACTTTATTCATTAATTATGTTAGTTAATAAAAAATTCGATTTAATAACTAGTATTAAAGATGTTCAAACATTTAAAGATTATTTTGAAGTAAGTGATGTACCTTATGCAGTTAAAAACGAATATTATTTAGAAAATAAACTAATAAGTGGTGAAATTACAGTAGATGATTATAAAAGAATATTAAATAGTTATCAAAACGAAGAAAGAATTGTTAAAGAATTAACAAAAAGGAATTAGATTAAATTTTCTAATTCCTTTTTTGTTTCTTTGTCAGTAGTATTTTTACTTATTTCTTTAATTTTATTATATAAAGTATTTATTTTTAAAGTACTCTCTAAATCATTTAATTTATTTTCTATTTGTTTTAATGTTTTACCTACAAATGCTTTAGAAACTAACATATTTTCACTTATTTCACTAAGGGATAAATCTTCAAAATAATAATACTTAAAATAATCTTGTTGTTTCTTTGTTAATAAGTCTTTATATATTAAATATATATTAATTAATTCTTCTCTATTATTCATTTTATCATATCCTTATATAAGAAGAAACTTATTAATGTTTTAGGGTCTGTTACCACTCTTTTTTTAATAAGATATTCTATTTCATCTAAAGTATAAAACTTAACTTCTTCTACATCATCTTCTTCATGAGGAAGTGTATCCATTGTTTTTACATGTATTAAGAATATATGCATTTCTCCATCAGACATATTTTCAATTATTTTATAAGATAAAACAGGTTCATCAGATATATCTATTATATTTTCTTTAGATATACCACATTCTTCATCTAATTCTTCAATTATTATTTCTTTTGGAGAAATACCTTTATCTAAAGTACCGGCAGGCACTTCTAAAGTTTTAACTCCTATAATAGGTCTATACTGAGTAACTAAGGCCATCTTTCCTTCTTCATTAATAACTATTCCAGCAGAAGCACCTCTTAATTGTACTTTAGTAAACTTTTCTATTTTCCCATTATTATTTTTTGTTACATCATATATTTTAACATACCCATCATAAATTAATTCTTCTTTTTCCACTACTTCCACTCCTTAAATAATCCATATATATAGTTTTCAATATCAAATGGAATTAAATCTGTTTCTTTTTCACCAAAACCTACATATTTTACTGGTATACCAACCACATCTTTAATTGAAAGAACAATGCCTCCTTTTGCAGTACCATCTAATTTAGTAAGTATTATACCAGTTATATCACATATACTTTTAAAATTAACTGCTTGACTAATACCATTTTGTCCAGTAGATGCATCTATTACTAAAAGTGTTTCATCTATTTTTCTTTCAGTTACTTTTTCAGTAACTCTTTTTATTTTATCTAACTCTTTCATAAGATTATCTTTATTTTGAAGTCTACCAGCAGTATCAATTAATGCAACATCAGCACTTATTTCTTTTGCTTTAGATAAGCCATCAAACACTACACTTGCTGGGTCAGTTTCATCACTTCCATAAAAGTCTACTCCAATTCTACTAGCCCATTCATTTAACTGACTAACTGCACCTGCTCTATAAGTGTCTGCTCCTATAAGTATTACTTTCTTTCCATCTTTTTTCATAACACTTGCTAATTTAGCAATACTTGTAGTTTTACCTACCCCATTAACACCAATAAACAAAATTGTAGTTAATCCATCTTTATTATAATTAATTTTACTAGTTAATTGTTCCCCATTTACATAAATCATAAATAATTCATCAACTATTACTTCTTTTAAATATTCAAAGTCTATAATATTTTCTTCTTTAACTCTTTTTCTTAACTTATCCATAAATTTAAAAGTAGTTTTAGTACCCAAGTCAGCCATTATTAAAATTTCTTCTAATTCTTCATAAAATTTTTCATCTATTTTAGTATATTTTATACCTAATAAATTAAGTTTATTTACAAAATCTTCTCTTGTTTTAGTTAATCCTTCTTCATATTTATTTAAACTCTCTTTTGGTTCACTTTTTATTAAATTTTTTATTTTATCAAATATTCCCATATTTAACCCTCCTTTATGATTATATCATGAGATTATCTCTAATGCTAGACAAATTGACTTTTTTGTAGTATAATAAATGTTACTTATATTTCATTTAAGAAATAAATTGGAGGAATGATTATGAAAACACAAGAATGTGAGACTTTTGTGTTCGCTTTAGGCGGACTTGGAGAAGTCGGTAAAAATATGTATGCAATTATGCATGATGATGAAATTATAGTAATTGATGCAGGTGTTATGTTTCCTGAAGATAATTTACCAGGAATAGATTATGTACTTGCTGATTATACATTTTTAAAAGAAAATGAAAGTAAAGTTAAGGCTCTACTTATTACACATGGACATGAAGACCATATTGGAGGTATACCTTATTTACTTAATCATGTTAATATTCCAGTTATATATGCACCTAAGGTTGCAGCTGAATTAATCAGGAATAAACTTGCTGATAAAAATGTTAATTTTAGTAATATTATTATATTTGATGAAAGTACTAAACCAAAATTCAAAAATTATGAAATTGAATTTTTTAGAACTACACACTCAATTCCAGATAGTTATGGAATAAGTATAATGACACCTAATGGTAGAATTGTTACAACTGGAGACTTTAAATTTGATTTAACACCTATTGGTCCAATGGCTAATTTAAGTAAAATGGCGCATCTTGGAGATGAAGGAGTTAAATTATTATTAAGTGATAGTACTAATGCTCTTATACCTGGATTTTCTACAAGTGAAAGTGATGTTGATGAAGCACTTAGTGATATCTTTAGAAGTTGTAAAGGAAGAATTATCTTAGCAACATTTGCATCTAATATTTATAGACTTGTTCATATTATTGATACTTGTCAAAAGAATAATAGAAAAGTTGCAGTATTTGGAAGAAGTATGGTTAATAGTATAGAAATTGCTAAAAGTTGTGGTTTAATTAAAGATAAAAATATTTTTATTACAAGTGATGAAGCAAATAAAAGTAAACCTGAAAATGTTTGTTTATTATGTACAGGTAGCCAGGGAGAACCTCTTGCAGCACTTTCTAGAATAGCAAATGGTGTTGATAACAATATTAAGTTAATGCCTGATGATACAGTAATATTTTCAAGTAGTGCAATTCCCGGAAATGCAATGAGTATCAATAGAGTTATTAATAAACTTTATTTAAAAGGCGCTACTGTATATACTACTAGTGATGATGCTAATGTTCATACAAGTGGACATGCTAAGCAAGATGAATTAAAATTACTTTTTAGATTATTTAAGCCTGAGTATTTTATGCCAGTTCATGGTGAATATAGAATGCTTAAAAGTGCTGTTGATTTAGCAAGCGAATGTGGAATTGATAAAGATCATTCATTTATTTGTAGAAATGGTGATATGATTGCAATTAGTAAAAATGGTATTAGAAGAGCAAAATCTATACCAATTAATGATATTTATGTTGACGGTAAAAGAATTGGTGATATTGGTTCATCTATTATTAGAGATAGAAAGATAATGAGTACAGATGGGGTTCTTATTATAATATTAAATATTGATACTACTAAAAATCAACTAGTAATAGATCCTAATGTTACAACTAGAGGATTCGTTGTAGTAAATGATAATCAAGAATTATTAAGTAATATTCAAAATAAAGTAAGAAGCATTGTTAATAGTGAGATATCTAAACCAAATTATTCATTAACAGACTTAAAAAATAGAGTTATACTAGATTTAAATACTTATATTATTGAATCAACTGGAAGAAGACCTCTTATTATGCCAATGATTTTTGAAATAAAATAGCCACTATAATTAAATAGTGACTTTTTTTTATAATTTTATTAGCATATAAGCTATTCCAACACCTACTCCCATTATAAAAGATAGAATTATAAAAAGAGTAAATAAGTTTATAAATCCATTATTCCAAGATAAATTATTATCTTGTTTATCACTTTCAAACATTGGATTTGTTTTTATTAATTTAGAAGAATTACTTTTTCCATCTAAATCACTTTCTTTATGAGATAATTCATTAATTAATACATTTTTTGTACTTTCATCTTTTGTAGTTTGTATTTCAATTAATTTTAATACTATATCAGTTAATTCAGTTTTATTACTAGCACCCATTTCTAATGCATAATTAATATTTTCTATTATATGATTAATCAGGTTAGTTAAGTTTCCAATTGTAGAATTAGTGTTTTTTAAGTTTTCTTTTATTCTTTGTAAATGAAATGATTTTTCAAAAGCATCTTTATTTGAATTATTTAACTCTTCTATCCTTCTAAATTCTTTTTCATCTAAAAGTGTTCCTTCTTTAGTTATTTCATCTATATATGACTTTAGACTAGTTGTTAAATAATATGAAACTTCATTTTTGTTATCAAATGATGGCATTTTTTCAAGTATCTTATTTAGAAGACTACTAGCATACATTGTATATATTGTTTTTTGTTTTCCACTTCTTAGTTTCCTTACTATATCTAATCTTTGAGTTAATATTCTATTTACAATTGGATTATAATCACTCTTAACTAAATTCAAAGAAATACCTAAATTTTCTAAAGTTTCTATTTGTTTTTTTCTAAAATTATTCATATCTTTAGGATTATGAACATCCATTCCTAATATTATTTTTACTTTATTTTTTGATGCAATTTGATAAAACTTTTTTATTAATGTATTATCCTCATATTTATTAACATTAAGTTCAATAGGTATATTCCATTCTCTTGCTTTAGAAGTTATTATTTCACTTGCTTTTATAACGTTTTCATCAAACACTTTAACTTTTTCTTCACTAGTCAAAGTATTTCTTACATTAATGAAAACACATGGATCAACAACTATGTCAAATAGTCCTGTATCTAATGCATCACTTATAGTACTTGCATATTCTAAAGGGTATGACTCATTGTCTAACTTTGACACACCCTTTACAAAATGTTGACTAAGTGTCATATATTCTACCCTGCTTCTAAGTTCACTTAAAAAATGTTCTTTATCTTTATCATATTCAGATTCTAAACCTATGAGTATTGTTATATCAGGGTTTTCTTTTTTTAACTTAGATATTTTTTCTATATATAAAGGAAATTCTTCTAACATCATTCTATCAAATGTATTAGAAAATTCTATATTTGAAAATGGAGCATGTTCTGAAAACCCAATTGTTCTTATACCATTAATTCTAGCATAATAAATATAATCTTCATCATTATATAAGCCAGCATGACCACATCTTTTGGTATGAGTATGGTAATTAAAATTTTGATATATATCGTGCTCCATAAAACTTATTCCTTTCTATAATATTTTCTATCTTAATTTTATCAAAAATAAGTGTAAAAGTCATTACTTTATTTTAAAATATTTAAAAAGTAGAGAATACTCTCTACTTAGCAATTTCTTCTGCTCTTGTTTCACGAATTACAACCACTCTTATCGTTCCAGGATATTGCATTTCTTCTTCTACTCTGTCTTTAATATTTCTTGCAATTTTATAACTTTCTAAATCATCAACTTCTTCTGGTCTTACAATTACGCGTAGTTCACGTCCTGCTTGCATTGCAAAAGTTTTTTCTACTCCTGGTATTGAATTACCAATTTCTTCTAATTTTTCAAGACGTTTTACATAATTTTCTAATGAATCATTTCTAGCCCCTGGACGAGCAGCAGAAAGTGTATCTGCTATAGCAACTAATTCACTAATGACATAAGCTGGTTTTTTATCCCCATGATGACTTTCAATAGCATTTATTACAACATCTGATTCACCATATTTTTTTGCAAATTCACTACCTAATTCTACATGAGAACCTTCAACTTCAAAATCAATAGCCTTTCCTATATCATGTAAAAGTCCTGCACGTTTAGCTAGTGCAACATTTTCACCTAATTCACTTGCTAATAATCCAGCTAAATTTGCCACTTCAACAGAGTGTTGCAAAGCATTTTGTCCATAACTTGTTCTAAAATATAGTTTACCAATTAATTCGACTAATTCTGGATTTACTCTTGTAATACTAAGTCCAAATAATGCTTCTTCTCCCTTTTCTCTAATAGTTGTTTTAAAGTCTTCACAAACTTTATCGTATATTTCTTCAATTCTTGCTGGGTGTATTCTTCCATCTTTTATAAGTGTTTCAATTGTTACCTTAGCAATTTCTCTTCTTAAAGGATCAAAACTAGATAAAACTATTACTTCAGGAGTATCATCTATTATTAAATCAACACCTGTAATTGCCTCAATAGTTCTAATATTTCTTCCTTCACGTCCTATAATTCTACCTTTCATTTCGTCATTAGGTAAAGTTACAGTACTTACTGTTTGTTCATTTGCAACATCAGTTGCATATTTTTGCATACTACTTACAAGATATTCTTTTGCTTTTTTATCTGCTTCTAATTTAGCATCATTTTCTCTTTCTCTTAAGTATATTGCAATTTCTTTAGACATATCGTCTTCTACCTTTTTCATTACTAGATTTCTTGCTTTCTCTTTACTAAATCCAGATATTCTTTCTAGTAATTCAATTTGTTCTTTCAATATAGACTCCATTTTTGCGTCTTTTTCTTGAATTTCCTTTTGTTTAGCTAATAAATCTTTATCTCTTAAATCTAAATTTTTTTCTCTTTCTTGTAAAAGTTCATCACGTTTGTTTAAACTATTTTCCCTTGTTTCAACAAGTGCTTTTAAGTCTTGTATTTCTTTTTTCTTTTCTTTAATTTCTAAATCTGTGTCTTGTTTTAGTTTATAACTTTCTTCTTTTAGTTCAATTAATTTATCTCTCTTAAGTTTTTCAGCTTCTTTAGTAGCCTTTTCAATTAATTTATCAGCTTCTTTGCCAGAGTTTAATATTCTTAATTTATTCATTAAAAGTATTAATAATGCTCCCAAAAATAATCCAACTATTATTAGCAAAATGGAGTAACCAATATTTTCCATAATTTCCTCCATTACTATATATTTTCAGATTTGAAGTATTTTTATACTTCTAATTCTATTTTAAAGTTATTTTTAAGTATTGTCAATTAAATTTTTCTTTTTTCACCAAATTAAAAGAAGAAAAGTCTATTTTTCCTCTTTATTAGCGTCTTTATTAAAATTATAATGTTCACGTACCTTAGAATTAATTTCTTCAAATAATGCTTTATTTTCTTTTAATAAAACTTTAACATTTTCTTTTCCTTGACCAATTTTTTCTCCATTATAAGAAAACCAAGCACCACTTTTATCAATTATTCCTAAGTTAGAAGCAATATCCACTATTTCGCCTTCTTTACTTACTCCTTCTCCATACATTATATCAACTTCTGCAGTTTTAAATGGAGGTGCAACTTTATTTTTCACTACTTTAACAACAGTTTTATTTCCAATAACATCAGTTCCTTGCTTTATTTGTTCTGCACGACGTACATCTAATCTAATTGAAGAATAGAATTTTAAAGCACGACCACCTGGAGTTGTTTCTGGATTACCGAACATTACCCCCACTTTTTCTCTTAATTGATTTATAAATATACATATAGTATTTGTTTTGTTAATAGCACCAGAAAGTTTTCTTAAAGCCTGACTCATAAGTCTTGCTTGTAAACCAACATGAGAGTCTCCCATTTCCCCTTCTATCTCAGCCTGAGGTACCAAAGCAGCAACTGAATCTATTACTATAATACTCATGGCTTCACTTCTTACAAGTGCTTCGCATATTTCAAGTGCTTGTTCTCCAGTATCTGGTTGACTTAATAATAAATCATTTATATTAACACCTAACTTTTTTGCATAGACTGGATCAAGTGCATGCTCAGCATCTATAAAAGCTGCTTTGCCTCCAGTTTTTTGTACTTCAGCAATAGCATGTAAGGCAAATGTTGTTTTACCACTCGATTCAGGTCCGTATATTTCTATTATTCTACCTTTTGGATAACCACCTACACCAAGAGCTATATCTAATGCTAAACTTCCTGAAGATACAACGTCTATATCTTTAAGTCCACCTTCCCCAAGTTTCATAATTGCACCTTTTCCAAATTGTTTTTCAATATCAAGTAATACCTGTTCTAATGTTTTATCCTTTTCTCCAGTTTTATTTAATTTTGTCATTTCTTCCTCCTACTTTTTACTTCTTATTACTCTTTCATTATACATCAAATATAATTGTTTGTCAACACATTTTTCAAACACTTGTTTTCAAAAACAAATTTTCACAATTAATTAATACAACTAAGTTTATTTTATTAAAGAAATAGTTTTATGTCAAGAAAAAATGAGCTAATTGCTCATTAAATATTGTTTATTATTTACATAATATTCTATTCCACTAACTATTGATAAAACAGTTGCAGTCATTATTAACATATCTGCTACTCTTAGTCCCCATATTTCAAAAGGTAAATTATAAAATAACATAAGAGTAACTCCACTCATCATAAATATAGTTTTTATTTTACCTGTTTTAGAAGCTCCTACTGTACCTACTTTATTTCCTACAACCATTTTAATAGAATCAACAATAGTATCTCTACTTATGATTATTACTGGAATTATCATATGAATAAATCCATTACATGCAAGAATAATAAGTACACCATTTACTAAAACTTTATCTGCTATTGCATCCATAACCTTTCCGTAATCTGTTACCATATTGTATTTTCTTGCAATATGACCATCAACGAAATCAGTTACTGATGCTATTAAAAACAATATTCCACAAATTAAATATTTTACATCTACTCTTAATGTAGAAGTAACTTTTATTGTTCCAAGATCAAGTCCAATTTTATTTAATGGAATAATTAAAAGTATTAATACTATTACTGATAAAACTAATCTTGATATAGTTATTTTATTTGGTAAATTCATAAGTTATTTCACTTCCTATATTATAATTTAATTCTTTTTTACTACTTAAAAATACATTTAAAAATATTAATGTTGCACTCACTAAAATAATTGTTAGTATTGAAAAGAAATACACTAATTTCATTTTTGCTTTTCTTACTTTTTTTCTAGTATAAGGTGAACTAATTCTTTTTCTAGTTTCCTTCTCATTTATTTTTTCTATTTCTTTTACTTTTTGTTCAATTTCTTCAACTGGTATTCTTGATGTGAAATCAAAGACAAAATCATTAAATTCTTCTATCATTTTTTCCCCATCAACATTTAGATAAGTTGCATATTTTTTTATTAATTCTTTCAAAAAGAAAATATCTTTAAAAGCATTAATATTTCCATCTTCTAGGTTTTCTAATTGAGCAACTGTTATATCTAAATCACTTGCAGCTTCTTCTAATTTCACACCAATTTCTTCTCTTTTTTCCTTAAATATATTTCCAATGTCCTTCACAAGTACACTCCTTTTTATTTAATAAACATCTAATAAGCCATTTTCTGTACCTTAATATAAGGTGGTAAACATTTATCTAGCTAATGCTCCTTTACTCTTTTCATTTCATTTGTAAAGACTCCCCTACCAATTTTGGGTTTCTCACTCGTGGGGTTTACCGCGTTCCACTCCTTTTATTCCTAAAAGGCATCGTCTCTATGGCACTTTATAACTACTCATGAAAGAACTTTTCATTTTCGTCGCCGTTAGGTTTATAACCTACCTAGGGTTATCGTTTCCCCTAGCACGAACACTATAGTCAATCGCAGACTATGTGAGTATGGACTTTCCTCTACATTATTATATGCAGCGTTTACCTAAGATATTTATTTACTATTCTTCTCCATAAACTGTTTTTTCTAATTCTCCTAATCTTCTTAGTATATCAACATTTGTAACTCCACGACTATTTTCAGCTACACTAAGTGTTGACTTTAAATTTCTAATTTCATTTTTTAACCTAATATTTTCTTCCATAACGCTTTTAAGTTCGTTATCATATTTAGCAATAATTTTATGAAAATTAGTATAGTCTCCAATAATGATATCTAAGAATTTATCAACTTCTTGTAATCTATAACCTCTTGCATCAATTTTGAATTCTTTTTCCAATATGTCATTTTCAGTCAAAGTGATCTTTTCTTCCATAGAACTCTCCCCTTTTCCATTATAATTGTACAATGAAGTTTGTGATTTGTCAACAAACAGAAAAAAAGTTTATCCTTTTAATAAACTTTCATCTTTAAATTTTGATTTTGTTTCTAAAATTGAAAGTGTTAAATCACTTATCATATCATCAAACGTAGATAATATTGCTTCTTCTATAGTATCACCTCTTCTGGTAATAATATATAATATTTTTTATAATATTTCATTATTTTAGACAAAACTAGATATATTTTTTAACTTAATTTTTCTTTTATCCAAGTTGTATCATCTTTACTTACTTCTTCAACTAAAATCTTATATTGAATTATCTTATATTCTGTATTATTTATCAAGTTATATATTGGTGTTGCATCAATACTTATATCATTTATTTTTTCATTATTAAAAGTAAATACAATATTAACACTTTTATCTTCCAATGTATAATAGTTAGTTTTATTTATTTTATTATAAGTAGTTAAAAAATCATTTAAATTATATTTATATGTTATTTCATTATCTTTTTTTATTATATTTATTGTTTTGGTATTAATTAATTCTTTTAAATTTTTAAAATCAATAAATGTTTTATCATAAGGAAAACTATCAAAACTAGCATTTTCTACAAAATTGTCATTATCTAAAACATAATATTTATTATTATAATTAACAAACTTATCTACAACCTTATGATAATATTTTTCTCCAATTAATATATCATTTTGTTTTTCAAAGTCTAAAGTAATTGCATCGTCATCCATAACATAATGAATATTCATTTTATAAAAATCTTCACTCATATCAATTATACTTTTTATATAATTAACTCCATTATTTTCTTCTTTTATTACTTCGGTTTTATTCAAACTCATTCTTGCTATGCATATCAATATAACAAAGAATCCAATATAACCTATAATTTTTAATAAATTCTTTTGTTCTTCTTTCATTATTTAAAAAATTCTCCTAATAATTCCTTTTTATAACCATTTATAAAATCTATAGCCTTCATTTCTTTTTTTCCAGATGGTTTTAGTTTAGTAATAACTATACTTTTATCTTTACATTTAACTGTTATTCCATCTTTTCCTACATTAGTTATTTCACCACAGTCACCAATTTCACTATTTGAAATAAAAGACTCAGTAACTTTAATAACTTCATTATTTAAGTTTGTGTATGCTACAGGATATGGGTATAAACCTCTAATTTGATTAAATACTTCTTTGCTAGTTTTATTAAAATCAATTTTTTCTTCTTCTCTAGTTATATTCCATGCATATGTAACATCACTCTCATTTTGTTTGATTCTTTTATTTGTTCCATTAAATATACTAGGTAAAACTTTTATAAGTAATTCACTTCCCATTAAACTTAATCTATCATGGATAGTTCCAACATTATCTGTATCAGTTATTAAAGTACTTTCTTGTTCAATTATATCACCAGCATCCATTTTTTCACTCATATACATAATAGTGATACCAGTTACTTTTTCGCCAGTAATTATTGCTTTATGTAGTGGTGCACCTCCTCTTAATTTAGGTAAAAGTGAAGCATGAACATTAATACACCCATATTTTGGGTAGTCTAATAACTCTTTTGGTATTATTTGACCATATGCACAAGTTATTATTATATCTGGATTAGATTCAATAACATTTTTATAATCTTCTTTAATCTTTATTGGTTGAAAAACTGGAATATTATTTTTAATTGCTACTTCTTTAACAGGAGTAAATAATAACTCTTTATGTCTTCCAACTGGTTTATCTGGCTGAGTTACAACTAATACCACATTAGTTTCTTTAATTAAATTTTCTAAAACAGGAACTGCAAAGTCTGGTGTTCCCATAAACACAACTTTTTTATCTTTCATAATGCCTCCCTAAGTATTTTCATTATATCAAAATCTTATAATAAATTCAAAGGATTTATATTTATATCAACGCTTACTTTATTTGTTATATACATTTCATTTATATTTTTAAGTACTTCTAAAATATTTGCCTCATTTTTATATTTAAGTATTATTTGAAAATAATATTTATTCATTAATTTAAATACACTTGCTGTAGAAGGACCAAGTACAATAATACCTTCATTTAAATTTCTAGTTAAATAATTTTTTACATTATTTGCTTCATCTCTAGCAAGTTCATATTTATCACTAATTATTTTTACTGTAGTTAAATAATAATATGGAGGATATTTCAAATCCTTTCTAATTTTCATTTCTTTAGTATAAAAATCAATATAATCACCTTTCTTAACACATTCTAAACAATAATTATCTTTATTATAAGTTTGAATTACCACATCACCTGGTAAGTCATACCTTCCAGTTCTACCACCAGTTTGTGTAAGTAATTCAAAAGTTCTCTCACTACTTCTAAAGTCAGGAATATTAAGTGATGCATCTGCATTTATTACACCAACTAAAGTAACATCTTTAAAGTTTAGACCTTTACTTATCATTTGAGTTCCAATTAGTATATTGTATTTATGATTTTTAAAATCTTCTATTATCTTTGAATGACTTCCTTTATTTCTAGTAGTATCCAAATCCATTCTTACTGTCCTACCAAGTGGAAACATTTTGTTTATAATACTTTCTAATTTTTCTGTACCCATACCTAAATCTTTAATAGCATCTTCTTTACACTTTGGACAGATATTTGTCATTTTTGTAGTATATCCACAATAATGACATCTTAAATTATTTGTACTTTTATGATATATTAATGAAATATCACAATTAGGACATTTCCAAACAAAACCACATGATGAACAACTTAAAAAAGTTGAATAACCTCTTCTATTTAATAAAAGTATTACCTGTTTATCACTTTTAATGGTATCATTTATTTTTTCTTTAAGTACACTACTTATTATAAAGTTTCTTTTTTTTACTTCTTTATTCATATCTACTAGTACATAATTTGGTAAATTATCACTTACACGAGAAGTTAAACTAACTAATTTAAATACACCTTTTTGACCACGAGCATATTGCTCTAAAAGAGGTGTTGCACTACCCATTACTACTTTACATTTATAAGTTTCGCTTCTCATAAATGCCACATCAATACTATTATATTTTGGATTAACATCTTGCTTAAAACTAGGACTAGAACACTCATCAATAATTATAAGTCCTATATTTGAAAGTGGCGCAAAAACAGCACTTCTAGCCCCTACTACTATGCTAACTTCTTTATTAACAATTCTTCTATACTCATCAAATTTTTCTCTTTCACTTAATCCACTATGTAAAACTGCTACATCATCACCAAAATCACTTTTAAATCTATTTACTATTTGAGGTGTTAAACTAATTTCAGGTACAAGCATTATCACACTTTTACCAAGTACTAGAGTATCTTCAATCAGTTTAATATATATTTCTGTTTTACCACTTCCAGTAACTCCATGAAGTAATATTTTATTATTAGTACTTGTTTTTATTTCATTATAAGCACGCATCTGTTCACTAGTTAAAATAATATTCTTTTTTTCTTCTTTAATATAGTCAACACTTTTTTTAACTTCAACTTCTTTAATCAAAACAATATTATTCTGAATTAATTTTCTAAGTGAAGAAGAATAAATATCTTTTCTTTTTGCCTCTTTATTAGTTAACAAAAAATTTATAATTTCTATTTCTTTTTTATTTCTACTATGAGTATTAACATATTCATCTATATCAATATTCTTATTAAGAAAACAATATGTTTCAGTAACTATACCCATATTAACTTTACTTTTTGCTTTTAATGCTTTAGGAAACATTGCTTGATATGCACTTATTTTTGTAGATAAAGTTTTTTCACTTATTTCTTTTCCTAAACTTAACAATTCCTTATTTAAACAAAACACTTTTTCTACTATTTCATATACTTCTTTATATTCAATATTTTCATCAAACTTATTAGAAAGACTCATTACAAATCCCTCAACTATTGTATTACCAAAAGGCACTAAAACCTTTTGACCAATTTTTATATCACTTAAAAATTCTTCTTTAACTATATAATCAAAAGTTTTATCAAGAGATTTTACACTATATTCAATTAATACACTTGCTATCATAAATATGGATTATATTTTAACTCATGAGATAAAGTAGTTAATTGTCCATGCCCTGGATACAACTTAATGGCCTCATCCATCTTTCTAAGTGACATTAAACTATAAGCCATCTCTTCTTCATCTCCCCCAGTTAAATCTGTCCTTCCTATTGTTTCATAAAATATAAAATCTCCTACAAACATATCATTACTATCTTTAAAATAAAAACTTACACTATCTTTTGAATGTCCTTTTGTAGGTATTACTTCGAATTTAAAATTTTTAACTTTCTTTAATCCCAATGATCTATAATCAAATACAGGTATATCATATTTGCTAAAAAAATAATCTAATGCACCAATATGATCATAATGATAATGAGTTATCAATATACCAACAAGTTCCACATCTAACTCTTTTAAACACTTTTCTATTACATCTTCTTCACTTGAAGGGTCAACTACTAATGCATACCCATTATTTTTAAGTACATAGCAATTATTATCAAGTGGTTCTAATACTAATTTTTCTATTTGCATACAACACTTCCAAACATATTAATTAATTCATCTAACTTATCAATTACTAAGTACCCTTTTCCATTTAACTTAGTTGAAAATCTAACAGGTATTCCGCCTTCTTTTTCCCATTCTCTTAAATTACCTGCATAATCATCTACTAATATTGCTCCTTCAGTATGAACCATCTTAGTTTTACTTATTTCTTTAGGACATATTATTACAGTCATATCTTTAAAGTGTTTTCTTATATATCTTACCTTATCAGCACCTTCTTTAATAGAATTACAATGTGTAAGTATATTCACATCAAAAAGTTCACTATCAATTATTTTTTGAATGCAATTAATTGAATCATTTATTATATACTCATCTTTTAAAATATCTTTAAAATTATAATTTTCGTAAAATTTAGTATCATGAATATCATAACCATTTTCTTTTGCATCTTTATAAAGTATAGTAATTGTATCTAATACCACTCCATCAAAGTCAATATATAATTTTTTCATAATAACCTCCCAACTTCTAATTACATTTTACATTAGCCATTAAACATTTTCAAGCATTATTTATCTCACTTACAAAACAATATTATCATACAAAAAAATGTTTGTCAATGCTTTGTTTGTTTTTTCATAATAGGTATATTTAAGTTTAGGCTTTATAATATTTAATTTTAAAAATTGTATACTCATTCTTCTTACTTTCCACACCTATTTTACCATTATCCATTAAAATAATCTTTTTAGCAAGAGAAAGACCTATTCCTGCACTATTATTGCTACTATTTTCTCCCCTATAAAATCTATTGAATATGTTTTTTAAGTCATTTTCAGAAATTCCAATTCCATAGTCTTTTATTATAACTATAGTATAAAGCTTGTTATCATTTACAGTAATATCAATTTTACCAAATTCTTTAGAATACTCTACTTCATTTTTTAATATATTACTTATTGCTTCCACTTCAAAGTTATAGTCACATTTAATTAATACGTCTTCTTTTATATCCAAGTTAACTTTAACATTTTTTAAGTCCATTATCAAGCTTACATTTTCAATAGATTTTTCAAGTATACCTTTTAAACTATTATATTTTCTATCAAACTTAATAGCATTTACTTCAAACATAGATAACTTTAACATAGTATTAACTAAATTATTAATTTTACTAATCTCTCTATTAATATCTTTTAAAAAACTTTCTCTTAACTTATTATCCATATTGGGATTATCTATTAAATTATCTAATATTATACTAATAGATGCAAGTGGTGTCTTTAACTGATGTGAAGTGTCTTCTATAAACTCTTTTATACTTAGTTTATCTTTTAGGGAATTCTCTGCACTTTCTTTAAGCATTATTGTTGTTTTATATAACTCACTTTTAAGTATAGAAGTATCGTCTTCTACATTATCTTTCATATCTAACACATAATTTTTATTATTAATTTCTTTAATTAAATCAGTCAACTCTTCTATTTTCTTATTTTTATATAACTTTAATATCAAATTATATATTATTATAAACAAAGATAAACAAGTTACTATAATATTCAAAATTATTAAATATTTTAAGTTATCATTTTTCATTTTTAAACTAATAAAATCACTTATATCTATTCCGTATTTACTTAAACTTGTCTCTTTTAATTCACTACTATTTAATTCTTTTATTATATCTTCAACAGCTACACCTGAGTACTTATTTTCTACTAAATTAACCATATTATTAATTATTAAATTTGTACTTCTTTTAACATTATTTGAGTAACTTATAAAAAATATATTTAAAGAAACACTAATAAACAATATCAAACAACATAAATAAACTAAAACTTTCTTAATCATCTATTCTATAACCTACTCCCTTAACTGTTTTAATTAAATCTACCCCTAGTTTCTCTCTTATTCTTTTTAAGTAAACTGTAAGAGTGTTATCATTTACATCATTTCCAGTAATATCCCAAATATAATTTATTATGTAGTCTCTTGTTACTACTTTATTGATACTTTTAAAAAGTAAGCCTAATATTTTAATTTCTAAACTAGTTAAATTAACTAAATTACCATCATTATATACTTCCATTTTATCAAAATCAAAAGTAATATTTTTAACTTTCACTACATTTTCATTCTTTATATATTTATTAATTTTAGCAAGCAATACTCTTGTACTAAATGGTTTAGTTATATAATCTACTGCACCCAGGTTAAGTCCTTTTACCACATCATCTTCTAAACTCTTTGCAGTTAAGAATATCGTAGGAATATTCTTATTAGAAAGCATATCTTTATAAAAGTCAAACCCACTTCCATCAGGTAAACTTACATCTAGTAAGATTAATTTATAATGAGCTAGTGTTAAATCATAAGCATCTGCTAAATTATTTACAGTTTTAACAGTTAACCCGTTTGTTTCAAAAGTATAAGTTAGCGCTTTTGTTATTGTTAAGTTGTCTTCAATTAAAAGTATATCCATATTTCCTCCTTCTAAATTATACCATATTTTTTACTTTTCAGCGAATTATTGGCTTTTCACTCGTCATATTATGAAAAAAGAACACTTTAAATGTTCTCATTTCTAATAGTTTCTATTACATTACCCTTATTTGCTTTTTTAGAACTATAATTATTAAGCCACACTATAAGTAAACAAACAATAGCAATACTAACTATAATTCCTTTAAATGGAACTTTATAACTAAATAATACTTGATTAGTAAATCCTTTAAATATTAAATATGAAAGTAATACTCCAATAGGAATACCTATTAATAATGACTTAAATATATAGAAGAAACTCTCTAAGAAAATCATTCTATTAAATTCATTACTAGTCATACCTATACTTTTTAAAGTTGCAAATTCTCTTTTTCTTAAAGTCATATTAGTAGTTATAGTATTAAATATATTAGTAATACCAATTAGTGAGATAACTATAATAAATCCATATAAGAATATAGCAATAACTGTATAAATAGATTTCATTTGTTTAACAGTCGCATCAACATTATTAACATAGCATCCTTCAGTATCCTTACACATCTTATCAATATCACTTTGTAATTTATCAGGGTCTGTACTTTCTACATACAAACTAACACTTTCTAATTTATCTAGTCTTTCCATGTACTCATCACTTATTACCATTACAAGTGAGCCATAATTATTTTCATAACCAAATGGTCTAATACTTGTAACACTAGCAAGTTCCATATCAAAGCTTTTATCTTCTTTCATACTAGTAAAGTTAATTATATCTCCTTTCTTATTATCAGTCATATTATAACTAACTTCAAGTTTCTTTTTTGTATCATACCCAATATTATTGTCTATTAAAATACCTTTATCTTTAACACTATTATAGTTAAGTCCAAGTTTACTAATATACCTTAAATATTCTTCTTTACCAACAGATATAAATGTAACAGAATTAAGTATTGGCTTTTCTTCACTCATATAGGCATTATATTTTTTAAAATCCTTACTTGCTTTAAAGTTACCAGTTATTATACTCGTTCTAACAACAGAATACTTTTTAACAGTATCATGCTTACTAAAATTTAAAACATTGTTATAGTTTAAATTATAATCTTTTGTATATGAAGTATAAACTAAATTATAAGTATAATCTCCTTTTGCCATTTTAACTACATCAAATGCAGTATTAACAAAATATGATAGAGCAATATAAACACTTACAGACAATACTATTGATACTATAGTTGTTCTATATTTTTTCTTATTTCTCTTAATGTTTTTATAAGACACTACCCCACCTATACCAAATAGTTTATTAATAAATTTAGGAGTTTTAAGTTTCTTACTATTAACTAAAATATCATTATTTCCTCTTATTAGAACCATTGGACTAGTTTTACTTGCTATTTTAGCACCTTTCTTACTAGCCATAAATATTGTTACTATGCTAAGTATGATACTAATTACTATAGATAAATAACTTATTTTAAAAATTAAGTACTCATTACCTACAAACATATTTTTAATAAAGAAGTTAACTACATGTATTAATATAAAACTAGCAAGTACCCCAGAAATTACTCCAATAGGTATACCAACACTTCCGAGTAAAAATGCTTCATAATATACACTTTTCTTGATTTGAGAAGTTGTAGCACCAACACTTTTTAGTATTCCATATTCTTTAGTTTTTTCAGTAATAGAAATATTAAAACTATTTTTAATACAACATACACTAGTTACTATAATTATCACTGTTACAATAGAGCTTAACACTAAAAGTGCTTTCATTGAGCTATCACCATATGCATTTGTCTCAAGCATTATCAAATATCTATTAACATCAAATGTATACTTACTTTTCGCTAGTTCTTTTTCTGAAATTTCTACGTAGTTAGGGTCAAGCATAATATCTTTTTCAAGCAGTTTTGCATCCACCCCTAAAATACCAGCAGTAACTTTATATTGATTTTTAAGTCCATCCTTTGTATATCTAGCAAATACTGTATAATTCTTTACTCCACTAGCATTAGTTGTTATAAAAGTATACCCAGGAGAAGAAAAAGGCTCTAAAGCAGTAGATGGTCTTTCAAATATTCCTACTACTTTATAAGTAACTGAAACCGTATTTTCTATAGTTTCGTTGTTTGTTTCTTCATAAGGATTATTTTGACCCAAAGCGTAGCCTTCACTCATTCTTGAACCTACTTCTAGTGTAATAGTATCTCCCACATTCAAATCAACCTTACCATTGTTTCTTAAGTGTCTTGGTATAATTATCTCATTATTATTTTTTGGTAACTCTCCATCTGTAAGTTCAATTCCAACACTATCAAAATCATTCTTATCCATAGTTATTACATAAGCATAAGGTTTATATTCATTTTCAGTGTTTATTTTAGCATAACCTAAAGTACCTACTTTATAAAAATTCTCTATACTTCTATTATTTTCAAAAATACTGAGGTCATTACTTTGAACATCACGAAAACTATAATGAAAATCCCCATTTATATGTTTTTCTAAATTTATTATACTCTCTTTAAAACTAACAACTAGTGAACTAAGTGCAGTTATTAAAGCAACTGAAAGTATTATACCAATTATTGTAACTATGTTTCTTTTTTTGTTAAGTTGTAAGTTTTTATATGCAATATTTTTTAAAATATTCATTTTTCTTCACCCACAATACGTCCATCTGCTATTTCTATAATTTTATCAGCTACTTTAGCAAGTTCTAAGTTATGTGTAATCATTATAATAGTTTGTTTCATTTCTTTATTAGACTTTTTAAGAAGTGATACTATTTCTTCACTAGCCTTTGTATCCAAGTTTCCAGTTGGCTCATCTGCTAATACAATTGCTGGTCTTGAAATTAAAGCACGGCCAATACTTGTTCTTTGTTGTTCTCCACCTGATAATTCGTTAGGCAAGTGTTTACTACGCTTGTCTAGTCCTAACATTTTAATAAGATTATCTACTTCTTCATCACTTACTCTTTTATTATCTAGTTCAAGTGGTAAAGTAATATTTTCTCTTACATTTAATATAGGTATTAAATTATAAAACTGGTATATTAGTCCTACCTGTCTTCTTCTAAATATTGCTAACTCATCATCATTCATTTTAAAAATATCCGTATCATTTATAAGAACCTTTCCACTTGTTGGTCTATCTACTCCACCAAGTAAATGTAAAAGTGTACTTTTTCCTGAACCAGATGCACCGACTATAGAAACGAATTCTCCTTTTTCAACACTAAAACTCACATTATCTAAGGCAACTACTTTATTGTTACCACTTCCATAAACTTTAGTTAAATTTTCAACTCTTAATATTTCCATAAATACCATCCTTCCAAGTAACTTAATTATACAACACTCAAAGTGACTACAAAGTGACAAAAAACTTTTTCATAAAATATTTTATCACACTGTTACCTATAAATCAAAAAATGGTTTTAAAATTTTGACATATTGCACCAAATATGGTATAATTAATGTATAAGGAAGTGAAATTATGTCAAAAAATATGTATGATGAAAATGGAACACTAAAGTCTAATGTAACAGAAATTGAAGATAAAGTAAAAACTGATTTTGGTAAAGGAATTGTTTATAAAGGTATTGATGGTAAAGAGTATGCTACAATGGAAGAAGTTAAAGCTGCTGATAAATTGTTTTGGGATAGTTTAATGATCCCTACACCACAAAAAAATTATACTAATTTTAGTAAAATAGAAAAAGAATACTTTTATTATGTTACACAAGGGTTTGATATCAATGATAAAACTATGTCCCAAGAAGCAATTAAAGAACTAAGAGAGAAAGCCATTGCTTATATCCAAAATAGATATGGAAGTTATTTATCAAGTTTATTAGACCAATATGATTATGATAATCAAGAAGATAAAACGCAAAAAAGATAAAAAAAATTATAAAAAACACTATTGAATAGAAAAAATGCACAATATTTTAAAAATATTGTGCATTTTTATCTTTTTAAAATATATAACTAAAAATTTTAATAATCACTAGCAAATTAAATCATTTACTTTTTAATGCAACATTATTTTCTATTAGATTTTCTATTTTTCCTAAGTGACTATTTTTAAGTGAAGATAACAATTCAATATATAATTGAATAGAAAATTGTTTATTTGTATTTTTTACTGATGTTTCACTAAATTCTTTTATTTTTTCATAATTATCCTGAGTTATATCAATATTTAAACAATTAACAAAGTCACTTGTATCATTATTTTTAGTAGCAACAACAAATTTATATGTCTCACTATCCTGTATATAACCACAAAACCTTATTTCTGAAGAATTAGGTCCCATAAAACTTAATATAAATTTTTCGGCAAATGTTTCTGTATTTGATTTAATTATTGTAAACGAAATAGAACATTGTAATACAACGTAAAATTTAAAAGAATTAATATTATTAATATTTACAACTTCCTGTGTTGGAGCAGGATACCTAAAAATAATAGTACGTTTTTCTATAGGTGAGTTTTCAATTGTTTCTTGTATTGTAGCATGTTTGCCTAATAAAAAATTAGTATTTTCTTTCATATTTTTTCTCCTTCCTTAAATTAATTGATGATCAATATCTTTTTATTAACACATCTAATTTAATTATATCATAATTTTACATTTTTTCATATTTTTTATTATATCTTTAAAAAACTTGGATTAATATTATAATGAAATCGGATATAAGGTAATGTACAAATATGAGGTATAATAATTAATAAATATAATCTAAAAGAAAATTATAATAAAATAGAAGATCATAGCAACACTGGTGAAGCACATATTAACAGAAAAATTTCAGATGTATTAAACGAAATATCAAAACATATTGTTACTGCTGAAATGAATAAATTTATTGTATCTGATAGTAATAAATATATAGTAGGTACTGTTGGTTTGCAACTTGTGATGGAATAATTCTTTATGTCAGGAAAAATAAATGTGGTATTGTTGGACATGCTGTTGGTGACAGTGATATATAAATAGCTTTGCTCAAAGATACGTTAAAGGAATTGTCAACAGAGAAAGATGTAGTTACAGAATATGCAATAATTATTGGATATGATAATGTTAAATTGTATTTTACAAAGATTAGAATTTAATGTTACAATATTTAAGAAGTCATCATACTATTAATATTAAATTAATACTACTTAAAACTAATTTATGAATTAAAGTAGTACAAAGTTATGGTATGGAATTTTACTTTAATGTTTCAAATGATAAGACTGTTAGTCAAATCTTAAATTATTACAATTATTTAAAATTTTCTTCCAATGAAAAATTAAATGATAGATGTATCTCAAAATAAAACTAGTTTCAATTTTAAAATAAATTGTTAAAAATAGTAAAAATGCACAATATTTCGAAAATATTGTGCATTTTTAACTTTTCAGACCCCTATTTTGCACAATCATTGTGCATTTTTATATAAAATTTAATAAATAATACTTATAATTATTATTTAAATAATCGTAATTTTTTAGTTTTTTCTTCTTTTAAATAAGTTGGATTTAACTCTTTTAATATATGAAGTGCCTCTTTTTCAGTTAAATATTCACAATTTGTAATTAGTGATTTAGCATTTACTACTACAGGCACTTTAGTAACATATGTATTATCTACAAGTGAGTATGACGTATGTGTATAAATATCTACAAAAGTCATAAGAGTATTAAACTTACCATCTTTTAAATAAGCTAAAGTATATCTTCCATCATGTTCCCAATATCTTCTAGTTCCAATATCCGTTTCTTCTATTTTAACCAAGTTACAAATTTTAACTAAATATAAATTTTCTGTTTTAAATTTCATTATACAAAACCTCGCTTTAATACTAATTACATTTTAACACACTATAAGAATATAAGCAACAAATCGCTCTAACTAGTTAAATATACCTTAAATACTTATAATAATGTTTTACCACCTTTTATAAATTTACTATATTTTAACAAAAAATATTCAATAATTAACATTTGGTGCGATACAAAAGCCTATTTTGAACAATTTTATCTATAAAGAATAACTAATAAATTCCAGTTCTATATATAATATATTTTTTATAAAATAAAAGTAACAATATTTATTGCTACAATTAATTATAATTATTTTTTTAGTGTTTTTGATATTTTTTTAGTATTAACCTCATTTAATACTAATAATAATCCATATTTTGGAATGATATCAGCAACATCTGGAACTTGTTCTTTCAAAGATACAATATTTACAACATATGGTAAATCAAAATAATGGCTTTCCTCAGCATCGGCTACAAATCCAGTAAATATTTCTCTATATCTGATTTTTCCATTTTCATTTAATAATTCAAATATATATTTTTGTTCTGTTTGTTTAACCATTGGTCCGTATGGTGTTAGTTTACTTGATATATAATCTAAATTAGCAACTACTAAATTATCAGTCTTATAATTATCATTAAGTTTATAATTATCGCTTTTAAAATTTAGTGATTCTTTTTTCTCATTCTGTTTTTTCTTTCCAAACATAATAAACCTCCCTCATTAATTTTATATTATATCATAGTTTTTGATGTTTGAAACAAATTTTACATATTATCTTTCAAAATCATCTTTTTCTTTCACACAACAAAAAATCAATCATTTCGATTGATTTCTATATATCAAAGTTCGAATAGTTCGAACAGATTCGTCAATGGTGTTAGCGAAGAGACTTGAACTCTCATGGGTTATCCCACACGCCCCTCAAGCGTGCGTGTCTACCATTCCACCACGCTAACAGAAAAGATTACTTAAATAAACGTAATCTCTTAGTATTTTCTTTTTCTACTTCTTTTAAATAAGTAGGATTTAACTCTTTTAATATACGAAGTGCTTCCTCTTCAGTCAAATATTCAGTATTTGTAATTATTGGTTCTGCTTTTGTAACTGCTGGATGTCCTTTTGAATCAACATAAAATGGTATTTCGTATACTGTATTCGTAAATATATCTATATACGATTTATGAATACACTTCACATCTTTTCTTGCTAAAGTGTATCTATAATCTTTTTTAAAATACTTAAGTTCTCTTCCATTACCTATTATTTCAAATTTATCTAATTCTTGCAATTGTATTAAATATAAATTTTCTGTTTTAAATTTCACTATAAAACCTCCTTGAATTAGTCTTTTACTTTTACACTCTCTAACATTTTCTTCCATAAATTACTTGAACTATAATTTAGTATTCCTACTTTATAAATTCTTAAGCCATACTTTAAAAGTAAATATATCACAAGAAGTAACAAACCTACTGAAATAAGAACATGTACAATTGTGATTTGTCCTAAGAAGAGTAATACAGGACTTAATATACAAGATATAAATGGTATCATACTTATTACTATAATAAATGTACTTTTTTCATAGGTACTCGCCATTATTGCTAAGAAGTACCCTGCCATTATAAGCATCATCATTGGTGTTTGTAACTGTTGAAAGTCTTCTTGACTTGTTGTCATAGATGCAAGTATTCCAGCAAGTAGTGAATATGCAAAAAAACTAAGTAATATCATTATAATGATAAATGGTAAACATTTAAGTATATTACTAAGCATCCCACTTTCCACAAAAGTATCTAGTAACTTGGTTGTGCTCTCTCCTAAACTTCCCATGAAAGAAGTACCAGTTACTAATTTTCTAACTAAAACACCAACGCCAAAATAAAGAATAAATAACACACACTGAATAATTGCATAAAGGTTAGATGTTATTATTTTAGATAAGAAATGTATTTTAGGACTTACACTAGTAACAATAATCTCCATACTTTTACTTGACTTTTCTTCATTTATCTCAGCCCCTATCATTTGAGTTACCATAAGAATTAAGAAGAAGAAAGGCATTATAAACACTGGAATTGCTAAATTTCCTATAGTATTAACTAGTTCATAGTTCTCATCTAGTTCTTCATTTAAATAAGTTCTTTTGATATTTACTGGTTCATATATTTTAGCTAACTCTTCAGGTACAATATTACTTTCACTTAACGCTATACTTGTTTTTACTTGCTCAATACTTGCATTCAAGACTTGTATAGTAAGTGCATCTACATAATCAAATGAAATAACTTCAACATTATGTAAATCATTTATAACAACAATTATATCACCTTTCTTATCTTCCTTAATCTTCTCTACTTCATCTTTGTAGTTTCCTTCTCCTTTTGCAATTTTTACACTTGTACTACTTAACTGCATATTTGTACTTTCATATGCCGTTTTTAACGCGTCATAATATTTTAGAGTATTATCATAAACATAAATAGTAGTATCTTCATCAAAGTCTCCTCCAAAGAATTTAATGATACTGTCAATATTAAACAAACCCACAATAACAACTAATAAAATTATATTGACAACCTTAAACCATTTAGTATTAATTTTTTTATTTAGTCCGTCTTTAATTAAAAGAGATAATTTACTTCTCATAAGTACCTCCTACTTTATCAATAAATATTTCATTAAGTGTAGGTTCTTCCACTACAAACTTTGTAACATTCTTAAGTTTTTTAACATAGTTAAACACATTTTGCACGTAACTCTTATCACTTATACTAACTACAAAAGTATTACCTATTTTATCCACTTTTTCTACACCTTTAATACCTTTTAACTCATCCATACTAGCATCTGCTTCTATCATAATATTCTTCTTTTGATAGTCTTCCTTTATTTGTTTCAAATTCCCCTTTAAAACAGTTTTACCATGTACAAGAATTACCAAACTTTCACAGAAATACTCTACATGCTCCATTCTATGTGAAGAGAATATTATACTTGTCCCTTCACTTTTAAGTTCAAGTATCAATCTTTTAAATAACTCAATATTAATCGGATCTAATCCACTAAAAGGTTCATCTAATATAAGAAGTTTAGGACTATTTATTATACTCATAATAAACTGTACTTTTTGTGAATTACCCTTACTTAACTCTTTTATCTTCTTATTTTTATACTCAGTTATCTCTAATTTTTCAAGTAAATAATCTAGTCTATTTTCAATATCTTTGTCACTCATTCCTTTTAACCCACCATAGAATTTAGCCTGCTCTAGTACTGTTAACTTAGTAAGTAAACTTCTCTCTTCAGTAAGAAAACCTAACTTATCAGTAACAGAATAATCTATTTTTTTCCCATTAAAAGTAATACTCCCACTAGTTTTATCAAGTAAACCTGTAATCATTCTAAAAGTAGTAGTTTTACCAGCTCCATTAACGCCAAGTAGTCCAAATATCTCTCCATCTTTTACTTCAAAAGATAAATCATCTACTGCCAAGAAGTCTCCATAATATTTAGTAACATGACTTAATTTTAACATTACTTAATCCTCCTTAATTTACCCAATATTTTATTTATATATTCTTTACCAAAAGTTCTTTCAAGTAAACCGGTTTTAAAAGATACTCCAATATATACAACAGCACCTATTAAAGTATAAATCACCAAAGTTAAAACAATTTTTATTATACCACTTGTTGGCAACTTAATAAATATATTTAATACAAGTAATGCAAGTAACATAAGACTACTAGGTAATAATACTTCTTTTAATGTACTAACTATATCTTTATAATTAAAGTTAAATTCTATTCTTAATTTAGATAAACTATAAACAAAACTAAATATATACCCTGTAATAGTTGCAAGTATTGCACCATAAAAAGCATTAAATCCAAATAAATGGAACATATACATAAATGGAACATCAAGTATAGCATTAAGTAAGAAACCTATACCACTACTTATATATACCACTTTAAACTTATTTAAACTTTGAAGAGATACACTTATTACCATATAAATACTTGCAAAGAAACTACTAATTGCTGTATATCTAAGTATTAAAGTTCCATAAACACTTTTACCATAAAACAATGTATATATAGGTCCACTTAAAAAAGCAAGTCCAATTGATAAAGGTAAAGTTGATACTATTATTATTCTAATTGCTTCATTAAATCTATTATTAGAAGTTTTAATATCTTTTTTAGCATAACTACTAACTATATGTGGTATTAAACTCATACTCATTCCCATTGCAACTGAATTAATTACCATACATATTTTAGGAGCCCATGTACTTATTATACTTGCAATAGCTTCTGATTCTTCTGCAGTGTAACCTAGTTTATAACTTGTTCTAACTACCAAAGTCATATCAGTTAAACTATATATATCAGTTGCTATACTAACTATTATTAATGGAAAAGCATAACTAATTATCTTTTTTATTATTTCTTTATTTGTAACATCATCTTTTTTATTACTTTTTGGAAAATCTTTTTTATTCTTGTTTATTTTATATTTAATATACAAGTAAGCAGCAAGTCCTCCTACAAAGGCACCAAACACACTTATTCCTACACCCAAAGTAACACTTTTACCAAGTACACTTATTACAATGTATGAACCAAATAATATAACTGCTATTCTAACTACTTGCTCTATTACTTGACTTATACTAGCTGGAGTAATGTAATTGTGTCCTTGTAAATAACCTTTTGATACTGATAAGAAAGGAATAATAAGTAAACAAAATGATACACTTCTTATTACAAAAGCAACATCTCGAATAGTGTTTCCTCCTTCAATTTCACCAAGTATTAAATGAGAAACTTCAGGTGCAAAAACAAAAAGTACAAAGAAAGCAAGAACTGATAACATAAGAATTATATTTCTACCTACCTTATAACTTCTTTCTTTAGCCTCATACATTTCTAAAGTATTATATTCAGTAATAATTTTACTAATTGCAATAGGTATACCTGCAGTACTTATATTCAAAAACAAATTATACACATTATATGCATAACTATATAAAGAACCACCACTCTCTCCAATTATTCTATAAAAAGGTATTACATATAATACTCCCAATATTTTAACTATTATAATTGCAAATGTTGCAATAAACGTTCCTTCTACAAAACTATTTTTTTTCATATCTACTCCTCATATATAATCATACAACTAAAACAATATATCTGTTCATTACCAAAAATACTATTTGAAACTGAAAACTTAATGTCAACAATATTTTTACATTGTATAGTTGTTAAAAACATATTTACCTTATTTTCTAGGTCTCTTTCATGACTTTCATCAAATACTTTTACTCTCATATATATTTCACCAATTATAGTTTAACACTTTAATTTGTCAACTTTTGTTGATAATTGTAAACATATGAACATTCTCTCTTATTATTATCTTTATCTATATACTTAATTAGCAAAGAAAATTTAGCACTTTCTACCTTTTCTAAGTAACCACTTAATTTTACACCTTGCTTGTCACTTTCATTTACTAAAGACACTTTTTCATCATATATTCCTATTGAAGGAAAACTATTTATACTAGTTTTATCATGTATTAAAATTCCTTCAATATCTTTCATAATATTATTATTTCTATTTATTAATACATAATAGTTTAAATAATTTTCATCTACCTCTTTAACATAAAAAGAAACAGTTAACTCTTCACATGACTTATATTCTCTAGTATCCATTAATGTATTAATATACTCTTCATATATTTTATTTTTATCATCATTAATAGTACAAGCACATAGTAATATTACACTTATTAAAATTATTATCTTCTTCATAAGTATATTATACCAAAATTAAAGAAGAGATGGTAGTCTCTTCAGTATATTTTAATAGTTTTTATAAAGTCTCTTAAATATTCCATATTATAATAATCTACTGATGAAAAATTAAATGTATATATTTTTCCTTCTTTAAAAACTTTATATTCATATATATCACTATTTAAATTACAAATATAAGCATTATTATTTACTTCTATCATATTATTACAAGAATGTAAATACATTTCTGACATATTAAACAATTTTTCTTTAGAAATAATTTCATATACAGGAGTTAATAAAGTATTTTTATCCTCTTTAACTTTATATAAATAATTAATTAAATCAAGAGTATTATTAATCTTATATTTTTTATAAAATTCACTAAGTGTTTTATTTGAGTTGGATACAAAATCATCTTCAATTGTTATAAAAAATGTTGCTTTATAATCATCTTTTTTTAAAGTATATATAGTACCATTTTCAGTTTCAAAATTATTAAATCTTTCAAAATCATCTCTCATCGTAATATTTTTAAAAGTTAATTTTACTTTTGGTTCAGAATACTCTAAAACTATGCTATCCTTTACTTGATAATTATAAATAGTTGTTCTAACACGTTTATTTGTAATAAATAATAAAGTTACTTTAAACGCTACATATGCAAATAACATAATAGCTAAAACCATTATTAATATATTTTTCTTTTTCAATTATTCCACCTCTTTACTCTAATATAATTCTATCATATTTTTATATTTTATAAAAGATGTTTTTATTCTTTTTTAATAATTTAAAGTAAATATATCTATTAAATATTTTTGTCACTTTTACCACTTTTATTCAATGACATTATTTATTTTCATATGCTAACAATTCTTTAATATCCTTTTCTGTAAGTTCACCAATTAAGTTTTGATCAAGACTTTCAGCATCAATTAATTTCTCACTTAACTCTTTTTTCTTTTCTTGTAAATCTAATACTTTTTCTTCAATAGTACCTTTACTTACAAGACGAATAACCTCAACAGTATTAGTCTGTCCTATTCTATGAGCACGATCTGTTGCTTGATTTTCAGCTTGTGGATTCCACCATAAATCTAAATGTATTACAATATCAGAACTAGCTAAATTTAATCCAGTTCCTCCACTTTTAAGCATTATTAAAAAAACCTTAACATCATCACTATTATTAAAACTATTAACTCTTTCCATTCTTTCTTTAGAAGAGACTGACCCATCCATTGTATAACACTTAATATTAGTACTTTCTAATTCTACTTTCACAATATTTAAAGCAGTTCTAAATGAAGTAAAAACTAATATTTTATGATTATTATTAACTAATTCTTCTACTATACTTAAAAACCTTTCTATTTTATTACTACCACCATCATAATCAGTATAAACTATTCTTGGATCTATACAAATCTGTCTTAACTTAGTAAGAAGCGGAAGTATCATAAATCTAACTTTAGACATTCCTCCCTCTTTCATAGCCTCATCAATAGAAGATTTAACTTTATCTAATTCTGCTACATATATTTTCTTTTGTTCATCACTCAAATCTATAAATATATTGTTTTCTATTTTAGGAGGTAACTCTTTTATAACATCATTTTTCTTTCTTCTTAATATAAATGGACTTATTTGTTTTCTTAAATTATCTAGTAATTCATTAGTTTTATCATCAAACTCATGAACTTTATATTTTGAAGAAAACTTATCAAACTTAGATAAATATCCAGGCATAATAAAGTCAAATATACTCCAAAGTTCAGTAGCACTATTTTCTAAAGGAGTTCCAGTAAGTGCAAACTTAACAAAAGACTTTAATCTTTTACTAGATTTAGTTATTCCAGCATGAGGATTCTTAATATTTTGAGCCTCATCTAATATAACTGCATGATAATTAATTTGTTCATAATAATCTATATCTTCTCTCATTAATCCATAAGTGGTAATAAACACAGTTTTATTAGAATTCTTTATTAAATCTTGTCTTTTAGTTTTCATCCCATTTACTACTTTAACAGGTATTTCAGGCGCAAATTTATTAAATTCATATTCCCAGTTATAAAGTAAACTAGTTGGTACTACTATTAAAAACTTATATGTACTATTTTCTTTTAACATTTCTTTAATATAATAAATAAGTTGTATTGTTTTACCAAGTCCCATCTCATCAGCTAATATTCCTCCAAAAGAACATTTATCTAAGTTATAGAGCCATTTAACACCAGTTACTTGATAATCTCTTAGTACACTTAAATCTTCTTTACTTAAAGAAACATCTGCATCTTTATATTTATAAAAATTATCTATAAAACTACTAAACAAATTATCAGTCTTAATAATACTATACTTAGTATCTTTTACACTATCTAAATAAATTGCGCGATACTTTAAAATACTCCCCTTACCATTAATTATCTCTTCATCAGTAAAATCTAGTTCATCAGTTAAATTCATTAATTCATTTAATTTTTCATCATCTAAAGAAATAATATCATTATTTTTTAACTTATAATATTTTTTCTTTTCTTTAATACTTTTAAAGATATTTACTATTTCATCATTTGTAATACCATCTAAATTAAAATCATACTTTAATATATTATCTTTACCTATTGAGAAAGTACTACTTATACTACTATACTTTTTAATATTTAACTTTTTAAAATTCTCAGTTGAATAAACATTATATTTACTAGCAAGTTCATTTAACCCAATATCTATAAACTTAACTATTTTATTTAAATCACTTAAAATAATCCTATTTTTATCAACTATAAAACCATACAACTGTAAATCACTTATTACTTTATTTTCATAATTAATATCTCTTATAACATTACTATTATTATCAAAATAATCTATTTCTTCATTATATTTTAATTTTATTTTACATACAACATTATTCTTATTCAAATCAAAATATAAAGAAGTATCAGGTTCTTCAATAATTACTATTTCATTCTTTATATCATTATCTATCTCTATTTGTTTCTTAATTATAGGAAGTATTCCAAAAGAAAAATCTTTTATCTTAGTTTTTGGTATTACTAATTTATTTATTTTATTATTAGTTAATTCATTTATTAACATTTTCTCTTTATTATTAACTCTATATATATTATTATTTGATAAATAATAATTATTACATATTTCTTCATAATTATTCATATCAAAATCAACTTCATAGTTATCTTTATTTAATGATTTAATTTCAGTTTTAAATGGAAATATTTCATATATTTTATTAACTGCGATATTATTATATTTAAATGGATAATTAAGTTCAAAAACGAGGTCTAATAATGCAATTATTTCACTTTCATAAAAGTTTCTTTTATTTAAATCTTTGTGGTATGTATTAATAAAATTAAATATTTTATTTGCTTCTTTATTAAAGAAATTCTTTTCATAATTAAATACAAAATCTTTACCAAAAGAAAACTCTTTATCACCATTTGCTTTACTAGTCAAAAAACTATTTTGTTTACTGTTAAATAAATACATTTTATTTTTACCTATTTTAACTTTAACTTTATATTCATTATAATCTCTATAATAATAATTATTAGATTCTATTTTTTCAATTTCTAATTCTAAAAACACTTCTTCTTTAAGTACAGGTTTATTTGCTATTAAAAACTTATCAAGTATATTGTTTGAAGTTTCTTCAATACTTAGTTTTTCTAGAAAAATCAAATATGAATACCATCTAATTACACCCACTAAATGTGTGCAAGATGAGTGCATTTGAAAGTTATCACAAGAACATTCATAACTTATAATTTTCCCTTTATTATTCTTTCTAATAAATTGTTTATAAATTATACCATAAAATGGATCAGTTACACTAAAATATAAGTCAGTTACTTCTTCATTATTAAAGGTATTATTTTCTTCATTCAATAATTCCACATTATAAGGCCTTATATATTCTCCCCTTACAATATCAGAATATTCAAACCTATTTTTAAGTTCTTCTTTATGCTTATAATATAACTCTTCATTCTTGATTTGATTATTCATAATAACACCTGCCTTAAAGAATATTATACCCCCATTTAAAAGAAAAAAGATACATTTTATAAATATTTTACAAACTAAAAAAAGTGATTTAACAAAACCACTTTATATTTCCATTAATAATATCTTTTCTTCTTAAGCACATAATTATTAACAACAATAAATATCAACATAAAAATAATCAATACAAAATAATTAATGAATACTGGGGTTAAATTACTAAAATTAATTATTTCCATACTACTTAGTAAATTATTACTATCAATAAAATAATAAGCAGGAAATATATGCGCAATTGAAAGAACAATTTTAGGTAAATACTCTGTAGGAATAAATGCTCCACACAAAAATGCACTACCTAAACTCACTACATTAACTATACCTCCAATACTATCTTTATTATTTACTAATGTACTAATAAGTATTCCAAAACTTAAAGTAGGCATAACAAACATAAAAGTATTAACAAAGTACAAAATTCCTCTTATACTTATCATATCTTTACCAAGAAGTATAACACTTAATAAAGAAAATAATACCCATACAATTAAACTATAAACAAAACTAGATAACATAAGCAAACTATTATGTTTTTTATAATTAAAGCTACTAACAATAATTCTCTTATTAATAGTATTCTCTTTAAAACTATTAATAACTAAAGTGACAATAAATATAATAACTGCAAGTAAACTATAACTTCCGAAATTAAAATATCTACTAACTCTATTTAAATAACTATTATCTAATTTACTACTAACAACAACTTCACTATTAACATCTAATGTATTATTTATCATATTAACAAGTTCATCTTGATTATTAGTAATATTAACTAAATTACTTTGTACATTTAAATACTTATCTAACATCATTTCTGTTAAACTAGAAGTATAATCTTTACTACTCTTAATATCTATAGTAACATCTTTTTTATCTAATACATCTTTACTATAATTTTTAGGAATATATATAACATAATTAATATCTCTATAAAACAAAGCATCATTAATCTTTTCTTCATCATCTTCTAAACTAACAACATTAGTATTCTTTTTTAAATAATTAATTAAATTCTTAGTAAGTCCCATATTACTATCTTTATTAACAATAAAAATATTAGGTTTAGTAGGAGTAAACATATCATTTGTACTATTACTAGTTAAATTAATACCACCGAATATTATTAACATAACTGTATAAAGCAAAATAGTTCCTTTATACTTCTTTACTATTCTCCAAAAAGTACTAAACACTATCATACACATCTCTCCTTAATTTACACACACTAATAGTTATTAATAAAACACTAATAATTAACAAGATAACTAAGTTACTCATATATCTTCCATAAGTATCATAATAATATAAAGAATAAAACCCGTCTGTAATCAAACTAGTAGGATTAATTTTATTAATAATAGGAATATTTTTATCAATAACATATTTCATAGTAACTCCATACATTCCAGCAAATAAAGAACTAAACATAGTAAAAGCAATTAAAACACCAGTTTTCTCTTTATCACCTATTTTTAAAGTAGATATAAATACTCCTATAGATAGACCACTAATTGCACCTACTAAAGTAAGTAATATTATTAGTAATAAATTACTACCAAAATCAGCATTTAAAACTAACAAAGTATAACTAAGTACCACAAAAATACCTACTACTTCCACAATATAAGAAGCAAGTAAATTACTCATAATAAGCGTACTCTTCTTAATACCACTTACACTACTTCTTTTACCAACAACATTTATATTAGGTTGATGCTTATTACACAAAAACAAACTAAGCATCCCACCATAAAGAGCTGTCATAGCAATCAAAGTATAATATTCTATATTAGTATAACTTAAATTATTATTACTAATATCCTTTAACATAACTTTACCTTTATTACTAACATTAGTTATAAACATATAATATTTATCATACATATCATGACTAATAGAATAATTTTCAATAACATTATATAAATTCTTTTTACTCTCTATATTATCAACAACAAATTTAATAACAGTACTATTAATATCACTCTTATTAACATAAACTCTACTTTTTCCCTCATCTAATAATATATAACCACTTATTTTTTCATCTAAAAGCAACTTTTTAGCCTCATCTAAACTAACATACTTAACATTAAATAATCTCTCACTACTTTCTTTATCACTAAGAATTTTAATTCCTTCACTAAACATAAAATCATTATCAAATTCACTATTCTTAATAACCGCTAAATCAATAACACTTAACTTTTCTTCATTTTCTATATTAGAAAAAGCCATCTTAAATAAAGTACCTAATATAATAGGAAAAACAAAAGTCCAAAATATTAATCCCTTATTCTTAAACAAAACTTTCAAAGAATATTTTAAATTATGTATAAACATTAGTCTCTAAGTTCCTTCCCAGTAAGAGATAAAAACACATCATTTAATGTAGGTCTTTCACTAAAGATTTTATTATATTTAATCTTATTCCTCTTTAAAAACATAATTAAGTTTTCTAAATTACTTTTACCCTTCTTATAATTAATAATTATATTATTATTAACTTTTTTAACATCTATTACCTCTTTTATATCATTAATACTATTTATTAAGTCTTCGCTAACATCATTTACTTCAATAGTTATTTTTTCTTCTACATCTATTAAATTCTTTAACTCATCATTAGTTCCACTTGCTATTATCTTTCCTTTATCAAGAATTATAATGTTATCACAAAGAATCTCTACTTCCTCCATATAATGAGTAGTATATACAATACTAGCACCCTCCTTAGATAAACTCTTAATACTATCTAATATACTATTTCTACTTTGTGGATCAACTTGAGAAGTAGGTTCATCTAAAAATATTAGTTTAGGTTTATGACTTATTCCACAAGCAATATTAAGTCTTCTAAGTAATCCTCCACTAAGTTGTTTAGGATAAAAATTAACAAAATCCTCTAAATGCACTAACTTAATAGCATCCATAACATACTTTTTTCTTATATTTTTATCACTTATATATAATCCACAAAAATAATCAATATTTTCTTTAACAGTTAATTCATCAAACACTCCAACTTCTTGAAAAATAACACCAATATTCTTTTTAACTTCATAATTACTAGGACTCATTACTTCTCCAAATAACTTAATTTCTCCACTATCAATTTTAAGTAAAGAAAGTATAGAATTAATTGTAGTACTTTTACCACTTCCATTAGGACCCAAAAGTCCAAGTATTTCCCCTTTTTTAACGTTAAAAGACACATTATCAACAGCCTTTAAATTTTTATATGACTTACTTAAATTTTTAACTTCAACTACGTTCATTATTTTTCCCTTCTTTCATTTTTACCAATAAAATAGTTATAACATCATTATTCAAAGAAACACAAATCATAGATATCATCCTGTTACTTTCAAATTCTATAGTTCTACTTTTTTAGTATCTAATATCATACTATTAACACAATTATTGTATCACACTGTTAATTCTTAGTAAAGAAATACTAAAAATTTTAAAAAGAATTCATTAACCAATATTTTCTTTTTTGACATACGATACAACTTTAATTTCTATACCTAAAACACCAAATTTTTCTTGCTCTTCTTTAGAATAATACTCTTCCATATCTTTTGCATCTGCTAATTCACTCTCATCATAACCTAAAAGTATTTTATCAAAATGCTTATACAATTCACTAAAACTATCAAACTTATGTAAATTGACAACATCTACTAATAATTTTTCACTAGTCATATTATTGATAAACTCTATCTCATCTCCAACATTAATCTTTTGTCTTTTATCATCATTTAATCTTAATTCAATAGTTTTGGTTTTATTTTTAATAGACACAAAAGGAATATTATTTAATTTCATTTCATGCCTCATAATTTTTTTACCTCTTATAAAAAGTATATAATGTTTTAACAATTATTGTCAATATTTTTACATAAACAAATTAAAAGACACCTTATTAAAGATGTCTATAGTTTTTTATGCAGGAGATCCAGTTGGACCCTGTGGAATAGTTAAATTAAGTATATAATTAGGTGCTGTTCCCGTTATTGAAGCAGCAGCTTGCGTACCTGGGTCTCCTGTCGTAACTGTCCCAATTGATATTGTTGGAGTTTCACCTGTTGGGCCTGTTGGACCTGTTGGGCCTGTTGGACCTGTTGGGCCTGTTGGACCTGTTGGACCTGTTGGACCTGCTGGACCTGCTGCTCCCGCTTCACCTTGAGGACCTATGATTCCTGCTTCACCTTGAGGACCCGTTGCTCCTGTTGGACCTGTTGGACCTGTTGGACCTGTTGGGCCTGCTGGACCTGCTGCTCCCGCTTCACCTTGAGGACCTGCGATTCCTGCTTCACCTTGAGGACCTGTTGGACCTGTTGCTCCTGTTGGACCTGTTGGGCCTGTTGGACCAGTGGCTCCTGTTGCTCCTGTTGAACCTGTTGCACCTGTTGGACCAGTAACTCCTGTCGCACCTCTAGGAATTGTAAAATTTAAAATAGCATCTTGTGCTGTACCTGTATTCGTAACTGTTGCATTTGTACCAGCAGCACCTGTAGAAGTAGTACCAATACTTATACTTCCAAGCCCTGCTTCTCCAGTAGCACCAGTTGGACCAGTATTTCCAAAACAGTAACAGCAACCTATATTATTTCTTTTATAATTTTGGATTTTTAAACAAGCTTTTTCATAATTATTCATATTTTATCTCCTTCAATATATACTATGAATAATAAACAAAAGAATAGATTATAAAAGTCTATTTTAAGCCAACATTATAAACAATTGATAAAAAAATAATTATCCATTCAAGTTCAAAAAGGAGTTCATCCTCTCTAACATACTCATCAACTTCACAAATCATAACATCATCTACCGTAATTGGTAGTTTTAATTTACCACTATAAACATCACTAATTAACCCTTTAGCAAGTATTTCTCCATCAAACTCTGGATATAAAAGAACACTTTTTTGATAATAATTTAAAACTCTTTCCACATCTTTAGCATTATCAACATACACATTTTCATTTTCTAAACTAAGTATTTTTTCTAAATAATCGTTAATAATAATACCGAGTTTACTAAACTTATCTTCATTTTCCAAATACTTTTTAAAATATTTTTCAGGAAGATAAGGATACTTTAAATTCATAATTTCATTAACATCCCTATCTATTTTTTCTACCACACATTTTATCTCCATAAGACCTCTCTTTCTATTATAATTATAATACATAAACTTGAACATTTCCACCATTTTCTTACTACATAGTTGGTATGATTAATACATAGCAAAATTTATACAATAAAAATATGATATAAACAAGGAAGTGATAAATATTAAAAAGAAGAATTATAGTAAACAATCAAGAAATATTTTAGCAAACAACATCATATACTATAGACTTAAATTAAATTGGTCACAAGAAGATTTAGCAGAAGAGTTAGGAACTACTGCAACATACATTTCCAATCTAGAAAATGCAAAAAGAAATATGAGAGTTGATTATATTGGGTTTATCGCAGATACTTTAAAAGTCAAGGTAGAAGAATTATTTATTGAAAGAGAACCAGTTAAAAATCATAGAAGACCTAGAAAATAGTGTCTTCTTTTAATTTTTGCTTTACAAATTGTAAATAAAGTTATAAAATAACTAACCAAAGGAGAATAGTTATATGAATAAAAAAAGACTTTGTACAATACTTGGATTTATTGCAGCACTCAATATTAACACAACTAATTGTGTAAACATTGATAAAGAGGCATCTGTTGAAAACAAAACTATTATAGAATTAGTCAAAAATGTTAAAAATATGGTTAATGAATATTTGGAAGAAAATAGTAATAAAGAAATATATAGTTTTGGTTATTTAAAAACAGATAGTAATATTTATGATTACACTGATAGTTGCACAAAAATTAATACTACTTCAAAATATCAAAAGGTTGTTGTACTAAGTGAAACAAAAGAATATTATTACGTTGAGACTGAAGAAAACATATTAGGTTATATAAGCAAAAATAACATTGGATTAATACCAGACACATTTGTTGAAGTAGATATAAGTGATCAAACAGTTAACTTTTATATGAATAACGAACTTGTTTTAACTACACCATGTGTTACCGGAAACAAGGGACTTCATACTAGAACAGGATATTTTAGTATATCATATAAAAAATATGATACTTATTTAAAAGGTCCAGGATATAAAAGTCACGTATATTATTGGATGCCATTTGACCAAGCAATAGGCTTACATGATGCTGATGGATGGAGAAGTAAATATGGTGGAGACATTTATTTAACAAATGGAAGCCATGGATGCATAAACTTGCCACACACTGCTGCAGAAACAATATACAATAATGTAAGTGCTGGTACTAAAGTATTAGTGCATAAATAAAATAGTGAAATTGTCTTCACTATTTTTGTTTGCTTGTTGAACCAACAAGCTTTTTTCTACAAGTTTTTTAAATTTTGCCAATATACATTTCAGTATGAAAATCAAATATCACATAATCATTTTCTTGGTATTTATTAAAAATTTCTATAATACCTCTAATAAATTCTTCATAGTAAATCTCATCTTCTTTTGGTGCATACGATAAGGATTTAGATAAACCTATTAGCATTTCTAAAGTATATTGTTTTGAGTGAATAAATGTATAAGTATCATATATTTCCTCTTTAAAAAAGTTCTTTCTATCAGTAATATTTTTGTGTTGATACTTTCTACCAGTCAATTTTGTATTCCAATCACTTATATATTTAAAATATTTTTGGCTAAATTCATTATTTTCATCTTCCCAATCATTCCACACTATTGCAAAATATCCATTATGTTTTAATATTCTTTTAACTTCTTCTTTTACACTATTTTTATCAAACCAATGAAAACTTTGTACCGCAAATATAATGTCTGCAATTTTACTAGGAAGTTGTGTATTTTCAGCACTATTATTTATAAATATTATATTATGACACCCATTACAATATTCTTTTCCTTTATTTATCATATCTATATTAGGTTCTACATAGTAAACTTTATTACAATATGTACTAACTATTTTAGAAAACTTTCCTGTTCCTGCACCTAATTCAACTATATCTTTATTTCTTAAATTAAAATCTTTAACTAGAAATTCAAATAACTCTTTAGGATAACTTGGTCTGTATTTAGAATAGTCTTCCTGCTTACCATTATAGAATTTGGTACTATCTATTATTTTTTTATAATCCATAATAAAATTCCTCCTAACATTTTATTAAATATATTATACAATAAATTACAAAAAATCCAATACTCTATTAAAATTATTTAAGAAAATAATGATAAAAATAGTGAATAACTCACTATTTTTGTTTGCTTGTTGAACCGAAACCTCCAAGTCTTTCGCCGGTTGCATTATCTGTATCAGTTATTAAATATTTCATAAATATTGCTTGACCAATAACGTCACCTTTATGTATAACTACGTCTTCGTTAAAATAGTTATAATATGCATACATAAAGTGTCCATCGTTATCTGGATTATTATAATAGTCAGCATCAATTATTCCAACACTATTTGCTAAAACTAGTCCTTTTTTCCCAGGATTACTTGACCTATTGACTAACATAAAGAATTCATCATTCTGACAATATGCTTTAAGTCCCGTTTTAACCAAAGTTGGTTTCATACCTGGCTTAAATGGTGGAATAACTGTGTCTTCTATTGCTTCAACATCATAGCCTGCACTATATTTAGTTTTTCTTTCAGGAATAACAACTCCCATATTTTCGTAACCTTTAGCTACTTCAAACCCTCTCTTTTTCATAAGCACTTTCTAGTAATACAATACTTCCTTTCTTTAAACTTTTTTTCACATCTATTACTCTTTGATTAGATGAACCTCTATACATCAAGTTAAAGTCATGTAATTCATCTACATATTGTCCATCAACTAAAACATCTATATAGTTTAATATTTCTTTTCCAGCTAAATTTTTATCATATAAAAACCCTGTCCAAACCCACAAATCTTTATTAGGAAATCTCCATTTAAATGCACTTGCAAGTTTTGTAGATGCTTCTATATTAAGTGGATGAAGTGGCTCACCTCCTAAAATAGATAAGCCTTTTACCACTTCATTATCACACAAGTCTAGAACTTTATTAATAGTTTCATCAGTAAATTCATGTCCTAACTTAAAGTCCCAAGTTTCTTTATTAAAACAATTCTTACAATGGAAAGCACACCCCTGCATAAATATAGAAACTCTAATTCCTGGTCCATCAGAAATATCCATTTTTCTAATTAAATTATACCTTGCCATTATTTTTCTTCCTTGTCTTTCTTAGTATCCTTTTCTTCTTTATTGTCTATATGTAAAACTCTTTCTTTAATTTCTTGAGTTCTTCCTTTATTCCAGAAATTAGTTCCAATATAACCACAAGTACGTCTTGCTACATTAAGTTTGTTGTGGTCTCTATTTCCACAGTTTGGACAGTACCATTCCATATTATCATCTATTAATATTTCTCCAGTATATCCACATTCTTGACAATAGTCACTCTTTGTATTTAACTCTGCATACATAATATTATTATAAATGAATGTTATAACTTCCAAAACTGCATCTAAGTTATTGCATAAATTTGGTGTTTCTATATAACTAATTGCTCCACCTGGACTAAGTTTTTGAAATTCACTTTCTAGTTTTAATTTAGTAAATGCATCTATTTCTTCAAATACAGGAACATGGTATGAATTAGTAATATAGTCTCTATCTGTAATACCTTTAACAACACCAAACCTGTCTTTTAAACATTTTGCAAATTTATAAGTAGTTGATTCTATTGGTGTACCATAAACACTGTAATCAATGTTTTCAACTTCTTTCCATTCTTTACATTTAGCATTCATTTTTTCCATAACTTCAAGAGCAAATTCTTTACCCTTTCCATTGTCTGTGTGAGAGTGTCCTGTCATGTATTTAACACATTCATAAAGTCCCGCATAACCTAAACTTATCGTTGAATACCCGTTATGTAATAACTCATGAATACTTTCTCCCTTTTTAAGTCTAGCTAAAGCACCATGTTGCCAAAGAATAGGTGCAACATCACTTGTTGCCTTACTTAAACGTTTATGTCTAATTTGTAAAGCTTTATGACATAACTCAAGTCTTTCTTCAAATATTTGCCAGAATGTATCCATATCTTTATCACTAGATAAAGCAGCATCAACTAAGTTAATTGTAACAACACCTTGATTAAATCTGCCATAGTATTTAGGTTTACCATTTTCGTCAACATAAGGAGTTAAGAAACTTCTACAACCCATGCAAGGATAACAATTACCATTACCATTTTTATCAATTTTTAATTCTTTCATTATCTTTTCACTGATATAATCTGGTACCATTCTCTTTGCAGTACATTCTGCTGCTAGTTTAGTTAAGTAGTAATATTTACCATTTTTATTAATGTTATCTTCTTCTAACACATAAAGAAGTTTTGGAAATGCTGGAGTAATATATACACCTTGTTCATTTTTCATACCAAGTATTCTTTGTTTTAAAAATTCTTCTATAATCCAAGATAATTCTTCTTTATATTCTGTAGTCTCACCCAAGTACATACATACACTTAAAAATGGTGCTTGACCATTAGTTGTAGTCATTGAATTAACTTGATATTGGAAAGTTTGTACTCCATCTACTATTTCTTTTTTAGTATCTTCCATTGCAAATTTTTCACATTGTTCTTTACTTAATTTTCTCTTTTTGTACTTATCTAAATATCTATTATAACTTTCTCTAACAAAAGGAGCTAGATGTGTTAAAGTTATTGTAACACCTCCATATTGGCTGCTACTAACTGCAGTAATTATTTGAGTTGCAATAGTCATAGCTGTTAAAAATCTATGTGGTTTTTCTATCATTACTCCATTAATGCTAGTTCCGTTTTGTAACATGTCTTCTAGGTTTACTAAGTCACAGTTGTGTAATGCATTTTGTGCAAAATAGTCAGCATCATGAAAGTGTATTATACCTGCATCATGTGCTTCAACTATATCTTCAGGTAGTAAAAATCTTCTAGTTATATCAGTACTAGTTATACCTGCTAAGTAGTCTCTTTGTGTTGTTACTACTTTAGCATTTTTATTTGAATTTTCTGTATTCCAGTACTCACTTTCTCCATCAATTAACTCTTTAATTGACTGATCAGTTGTATTACTTCTTCTTACTAATTCTCTAGTATATCTATAAGTAATATAATGTTTTGCAAGTTCATATTTTCCTTGACTCATAAGTTTCATTTCAATAATATCTTGAATATCTTCAACTAGTATTCTCTTCTTGCCAAGTTTCTCTATATATTTAATAATATTTTTAATTTGAGTACTACTTGCTTGATCTTCTTCTTCTACTTCGTTATTAGCTTTCATTATAGCTTGTTCAATTTTTTCTGGACAGTAGTCTACCATATGTCCATCTCTTTTAATTACCTTCATTCCATTTACCTCTCTCTTATCATTTTTATAAGTCAATTATACAACATCATATATAAAAGTTAATGTTGCAATTGCAACAATTACAAAAATTTGATAAAATAATTTTAGGTGATGTAAAGTGAACGAATTATTCTATAATATTAGCAAAAAAAACAGGGAAAAACTGTTAGCTTATTTGGAGGCAATTAGTTACAAATACCCGAAAAATAAGGAAATATTAAGTAACATGATAAATGATAACTTTATATGTATTATTTTGAGTGGACACTTGCAAATTGTAAGAAATGACATTGAAGGTAACAGAACAATTGTAGAAGACTTTTTAGAAAATTCATTATTTGGTAGTCTTAGTTATCCACTTAAAAACGAAGAATATCAAGTAATTACAAAGGAAGAAACAAAAGTTGTAGTAATAGACTTTAATTCAATTTTAAATATGAAAGAAAATCGTTTTACATTTTATAATCAATTTTTAAAAAACTTAATAAATATTTTAACAACTATAATTACAAAAGCGAATGAGAGAATAGAAGTGTTATCAAACAAAAGTATAAGAGATAAACTTTTAGATTATTTTAGAATATTAAGTAAAAAAACAGGTTCAAAAGTTATTTATTTGCCAATGAGTTATACTGAACTAGCTGACTATCTAGCAGTTAATAGAAGTGCCTTGTCTAGAGAAATTAAAAATTTAAAAGACGATGAGCTTATAGAAACAAAGGGTAAAAAAATAAAGCTACTTTATTATATAAACTGAAATAAGGCGTTTATTTTAACATACGCCTTATTTTATTTTTTTCTAATATATTCTTTTTATTTTCTTTAATGTCGGATCATATTCGTGAATACTAGAATGAGTTACGTTAAATCTTTCTTTATTATAATCTAACTTTGTATTAGTAAGAATATAGTAAATCATGTTAATGACACCCCTGTGAGTAACTAATAATGTATTATCTTCTTTTAAAATATCATGATAATAGTAAAGTATTCGATTATACAAATCACTTAAACTTTCACCTTCTGGAAATCTTTTATAAATATCTTTAACATTCATCCATTCATTATAATAAGTATTTGCAATTTCCAAATTCAAGCCATTTAATAATCCTTTATCGAGTTCTCTTAAATATTTCATTTGTATTACAGGTACATGTAACTTTGTATTAACAATATCTGCGGTTTCTATCGCTCTTAATATATCACTTGTAAATATTTTGTTAATAACCAACCCTTTATTAACAATATAATCTCTTGCTTGACACACACTTCTTACACCTTCATTCGTAAGGTGATTATTACTATATCCTCCTATAAACCTTTCATCATCGAGTCCATGTCTCATTAAATATATCATTTTTTTATTCCTCCTTTATTATAAGCTAAGCTTTAATACAGTTAGTTCTTCTAATTTTTCGTCTATGTCTTTATCTAATAAACTACTTAATAAATCATATTCTTTTCTACTTAATTCTTCACCCTTAAATAGTTTATACCTTATTAGTTCATACTGTGATATAATCTTTTTTCTAGAAGACTCACTTAATAAGTTTAGTTCTTCTACTACACTCATAACAAAATTATCTAAATCATATTTGTTATCTTTGGTATTAACAAGTAAGCATTTTCCGTCTTTTACTACGTGATGGTTTACTTGAAATAAGTAAATACCAAATGGTTTATCTACTATTTCGTCTCTTAATTTGAATTCACAGTCTTTAATAAAGTTCATATAATCTTCAAAATCGTATTCAAAGTCTATAACTGTTAACTCATTACCAAAAGTTTTAACATTTTTATAGTTTTTAGGATTAAAATTTTCTTTCTTATAATATACAATTGTTGAATATGAGTAAGTATCATAGTCTACTCCATTATAGTGTCTTCTAGAACATTCAATTTCAACCGGCACCAAACCTTTATATTGGTCTAATAATTTTTTGTTTAAATATCTAAAGCTAATATAACTATTCATTTAAAACATCTCCTTCATTTTTAATATTAAATCACAATCTTTATCGTTTGTAAATGGTATACCGTTAATAAAATTGATAACTTTATTACATTCTTCTAAACTAATCTTATCAATTAATTCATAACTAAAACATAGAAAAGCCTTTTTATAGTATATGCTAATATCTTGTCTATCATTATTAAATTCTTGTTTTTCATAAATAGTTTTCAATTTATTTAAAATATTTATTTTATTTTTGTAGTCAATATCGTTTATTTTGCTTGCTTTATTAAGTAATTCATTTATTTCTTTTTGAAAACCACAAAATTCTTTAGATAAGTCCATTTGAAATAATTCTTTTAAAGATCCTTTACTTCTTGAACTTATGATATTATCTATTAGTTTTGATAAATAAGTAGGTTCATATTCAATATAGCTATAATTATAAAGTCTTTCATCAGGTCCATCATTATATTCTCTCCATCCCATTTCTGTTTGTTTAAAATCAGTATAATATATATTATTTTTAAAAAATCTAGTACAATTATAACTCACTTTACTCTTTTTACCACACTTATAAATACTTTCAAGTTTTATTTTTTTTAACTCTTCTTCATCAATATTAATCTTATACTTTTCTACATATTCACCATTTACTAAATAATAAATTAAATAACTCATTCTTTCCCTCCATACACATTTTTTAACTTCTTCATTGCTTCACTTGTTTTCATTTCAGTTAAATATTTAAAATATAAACCTCTAAGTTCATAAATATTAACAAAACTTTTCTTTTTTAAACATAAGTGTTCACTTTCAAACTTTAAGTAATCACTAACTTCTATTGTTTCATCACATTCCAAACATCCATACAGATTATACTCAAATTTTTTGTCACTTTCATCCAGAACTCTTACACTATATGACCTAAACATATCATCCACATAATAAAAACTACCTAAGTACACCCAAATATCATGATTACACTTTATATTTCTAAGTAACGAATTAAAAGCATCTAACATCAATTTCTTATCACTATTAACACTAACATTACTTACTTCTTTTTCTAAATATAAATACCTTTTAACAATATCATTATTTAATAATTCATTCATTTCATTTTGCAAAGAAATAACTCTTTCTCTCTCATTTTTAAAAGTTTTAATTTTTTCTAAGGCTAGCTTTCTTAATTCTTCATTCATTATTTTTCTCCTTATGTGTATTTTTTACACTTATTTCTTTTTTATAAAAATGTACTTATAATACATTCTTACTTTTCTTTTTATTAAATTTATATAACTTAGCTGGTTTCTTTCCTTCAAATATTATGTACTTATTAGTATCTTCTATTATTCCTAAACTAAGAAGTTTTTTTCTAAAATTACGTCTATCAAAAGTTTTATTTAGTATTCCTTCATAAGTCTTTTGTATTTCAGGAATAGTTACTCCTTTCGGAAACAAACTTTTTAATATATCAGTTGTTATAATTAACTCTTTTAAAGTATCAATTCCTTTTAATAAAATATTATTATGATCACCCGCCAGAGTTTTTACTTTATCTATTGCTACCCACTCAGAATTATCAGTTTTAAGAGTTTTCTTTAATACCTGAACTTTATTTGCATCTATTAACCCAACATAAGTTAGGGCTATCATTCTTCTAACAGGACTTCTATCAATTTCATCAAACACACCTGAAAAATAAACATTTACATCAGTTAAACCACTTTTTTCAAATATCTCTCTTTTAACTGCATATTCTAACTTTTCATTGTTATAAAGTGCTCCTCCAACTAAACTCCACATTCCTTTAAATGGTTCATTAGTTCTTTTTACAAGTAACACCTTTACTACACCCTTATCAATAGTAAAAATACTAGCAATAACATGTATACCAATATTTTTATATAAAGGATTTGTTAACTGCATTCATTTCACCTCACTCACACTATAATTATATGTGTATTTTTTACACTTGTCAAGTATATTTTCAAAGAAAATTAATTATTTACTTTTAGTAAATGATATGTTATAATTTGTACATGGACAGGTTGCTGGAGCATGGATTTGCCTGGTTTATTCTAAACGGAAGGCTCGCATGGAGGTAGCTCGTTCCTTTTTTTATTTTACTTTCACAATTATATGCTTAAAATGATACTTTTTAGTTGTTTGCTTTTAGTAAATGATATGCTATAATTTATTCATGAACAAGGTGCTGGAGCATGGATTTGCCTGGTTTATTTTAAACGGAAGGCTCGTATGGAGGTTCTTGTTCATAATATGGTCTTTAATTAACTAAGTAGTTTGAAAATATTCTTTTAAACTTACTTGGTTAATTTTTTTAATATCTAAAATATCATATAAATATTTTTTACCATTCGCATCGTTTCTTACTAAAAGTGAACAACCATAAGTAGTTTCTTTGTCATTATCAACAATAGAAAACTTAGTTCCATACTTATAGAAACCGTATTTTGCATCGATTTTATGTTTTTCCTTTTTCTTGTTAATAAAGTTTTTATTATTAGCATTCATAAACAGTTCCTTAATATAATTGGCAAGAATACATTTGACATATTTCATGTCTGTTTTTGACCATCTTGTATAACATGAATATATATACTCATTTGCAGTTTTGTCGTCTATTAATATTGTATTAGAAGTTAATATATTTTTATACGATATCCCTTTTTGTTCTTTTATGTGCGCTTTTGCTCTTTTCTGTGCCTCTTTTACTTCCAAATTTCTATACTCCTCTTCTTCTATTCTAAGCCTGTTAAACGTTCCATCATCATTAAAAACAGCGGTTGCTTCTTCCATTAAATATGGATTATAATCAGTAATATATGTAATTATAAAATTTTCTATCATTTTTGTACCTCCTGAAACCATTATATAATATGTATATTTGTTTGTCAATATTTTGTTTGTTAAAAAAAGAAACCTATTTAAGATTTCTATTTATATGATATAAGTATTGTATAGCAAGTCCACTATTTAAACCAAAATTATTTTTCATATAATCTTTAATATTTTTAACATTATCAATATTTAAATTTGATTTAACATACTTTTTAACCCACGTATCAATTGGAAAAGTATCAAATCTAGCATAACCAAACATCAAAATACAACTAGCCACTTTAAGACCAATTCCTTTTATTTCCATAAGTTTTTTTATTGCATCTTCTGTATCTAACATATCTACTTCTTCAAGATAAAAAGGATTCTCTTTTAAAACACAAATAGCATCATAAACATATTTATCTCTAAAACCTAAATTAAACTCTTTAAAATCATCTAAACTAAGTTTAATAAACTCACTCATCTTAGGAAACAAATAATATTCTTTTCCACCAAAAAGTACTTTTTCTCCATATCTTTCACTTATCTTACTAATCGCACCACTTATTCTCTTAACATTATTATTTTGACTAATAATATAACTAATTAACATCTCAAACTTATCTTGTTTTAATACTTTATACCCATTGCATAAAGAAATTTTATCTTTAAAAAGTTCATTTTTCTTAAGTTCATCATTAAGTACTTTATAATCTCTTCCATAATCTAAATAATATTTAATAACCATCTCTAAATCATCCATCTTATTAGAATCCACTATCAAATAATTACCATCTTCCTTAATATTAACTACCCTATCAGATAAAATACAAGTAAAAGATTTATCACTCTCTAAAGTAATCCTAAAAGCCTGCCCACTCATTAAAGTATCATATAAATTAATATCATTCTTCTCTATCTTCATATAGACCTAACTTCCTATAATAATCTAAATAAACCCCATTCTTTTCATACAAAAGTAAACTACTCATTGTAAACTTTTGATAAACTTCATAATTCATATTATCAACATATTCATTACTCACATCACTTTTAAAACTTTTATATTCACCAGTTATAGAATTATAACTTCCGTTTTCATTAATAAAACTTCTATCACTTAACATAACAAGTCCTTCAGAGTCACTTAATGCATCCCTTCCCATCATAAGTCTTGAATCATACTCTATTCCAAACAAATTATACACTGTAGGTAAAACATCAATACTACTAACATATTTACTAACTTTAACATTTTCTTTCATTTCACTATTATAAATTATTAAACTAGTATGAAACATCTCAAACTTATCACTTCTATCTGTATCACTTATTTCATTTAATTCACTAGTTTTAAGTCCATAAGGATAATGATCGGGACTAATTACTATAACAGTATCATCAAGTTTTTTACTATCCTCTAAATAAATAAGAAGTTTTTCTAAGGCACGATCTAACTCAATATTTGCTGCTAAATAAGCCTTAATATGTTCTGAATAAGATAAATCTTTAACTAACTCCCTATTTTTATAAGACATAGAATTACCAGTAAAAGTGTAATTTAAGTGTCCACTAACTGTCATATAATATGTCATAAATTTATCACTATCTATATAATCATTTATAGTAGCATCTATCATTTCAATATCACTTTCTGGCCAAACTTTACAGTTCATTAATTTTTCTAGTCCATTACCACATCCAACATACTTATCGAATCCCAAATTTGGATGAGACTCATCCCTACTATAATAAGTATATGTGTGATCATGATAAGCATTTACAGGACTATACCCTTCTCTTTTAAAAACATTTCCAAGTCCAAAAGGCATATAAATATTACTACTTCTATAAAAAGACCAAACACCTTCTTTAGGGATTAAACTATTCATAACCATATATTCTCCATCACTAGTACTAACAGAAAATAAAGGTTGGTAATAATTTTCAAAAACAAATCCATTATTAACAAGTTTATACAAAGTTGGAGTAAGTTCTTTATTAACTGCTATCTTATCAAATCCTTCAGCAGTAATATATATCAAATTTTTACCCTTAAATATTCCAGTATACTCATTTTGTTTAGTAGGCATCACACTTTCAAAGTATTCATGCATAGATTTAACCATGTCATCTTTTTCTTCACTAATAAGTTTATCAAAATCTATATCAAGTACATTATATTTTACTTCTTCTATATCATCACCTTTATTAGATTCACTAGGTTTAACATTATATAATTTTTCTTCAAAACCAAACAAATACCTCTCTAAATCCAAACACTCCATAGAAAGAAGTCCTACTTTATTAATAGTAATCATCGGAGCATGTGTTTTTGTATACACATTTTTTAACGAATACATTCCCTTATCATCAAACATTACTGTAATAAGAGATACTATAATAAATACAAGTAACGAAATGCTTTCTATTACCAAACTTTTTTTACCTTTATTAAAACTAAATATCTTCTTACCAAAAATCAAAAATAATATGAAAGGCATCAATAAAAGAATAATACTAAGTACATTATCACTCACCATTTTAACAATTGCATTAAAAAACTCTCCAAACACTTGCCCGGTTCCTTCTTTAACACTATAAACAGAAAATATGGAATCATAAAACAAATAATAAACATATTGACTAACAAAAATAAATGTTAAAAATAAACTTAATATTATAGATATTCCCCTATTAACTTTTTCACTAAATAAACTACATAATATAGTATTAATCATAATAAAAGGAATACTAAACAAAATAATAGTTAATGAGTTAATACTAAAAACATTATTTAAAACAAATAATTTATATACTAATTCTAAATAAATAATTAAAAAACTAAAATAAATAACCAAAGATAACTTTTTCTTCATTCTATCTCCTTAAAACATACCTACATTCTTCATCAACTAAATCAAATGAATAATCATCATCATTCTTAATCAAACAATCAACTAAATATATACTCTTATTCTTATTATATTTAAATAAAACCTTGAGAATATCCCTATCTAATAACATATAATTAATTCTATGAAATAAAACATATTGTAGTTCTAAAGCACTTATTTTATTAAAAAAACCTTCCTTAAACTTATAAATACTAACCTTATCAGTAGCAAATTCATACTTTAAATAATAAGTAATATTTTTACTACTAATGCTAAAAACAGCGAGATATTTATTAATAGCCATCTTAAACTCCTCACTTGTTTTAATTACATTATTAAACGTTTCCTCATTTAAATAAGCGCTTCTATAAGAAAACAATATATGACTAACACTATACATAAAATTTCTCCCATACTGAATTAATTATATCACATTTTTTTATAATTTTGTACTATTACAAACTCTTTTATGATATAATACTTTATATGAAAGAGGTGGATTTATGAGTTTAGTAGTTTACAACACTATTACTAGAAGAAAAGAAGAATTTAAAAGTATTCATGAAGGGCTAGTTGGAATGTATGTATGTGGGCCTACTGTATATGGTTATCCACATTTAGGACATGCTAAAAGTTATGTTAGTTTTGATATTATTTATAGATATTTAATGCATTTAGGTTATAAGGTTAAGTATGTACAAAATATAACAGATGTAGGACATTTAGTAGGAGATGCTGAAAGTGGAGAAGATAAAATTGAGAGAATTGCAAAACTTGAGAGTATTGACCCAGTTGAAATTGCATACAAGTTTGAGAATATTTACTTTGAAGATATGAGAAAGTTAAATGTTTTAAAACCTAGCATAAGTTGTAGAGCTACTGGACATATTATTGAGATTATAGAAGACGTGCAAACACTTATTGATAAAGGATATGCTTATGCGACTAAAGAGGGAAATGTGTACTACAGAATAAACAAGTTTACTAAGTATGGAAGTTTATCTAATAGAACACTTGATAATACTTTGAGTGGTGAGAGAATTGAAGTTGCAACTGACAAAGAAAATCCTGCTGACTTTGCACTTTGGAAAAAGGCTGAAAATGGGCACATTATGAAGTGGCCTAGCCCATGGGGAGAAGGTTATCCTGGATGGCATATTGAGTGTTCAGTAATGAGTAGAAAATATTTAGGCGATACTTTTGATATTCATGGTGGAGGAATGGACAACATATTTCCTCATCACGAGTGTGAAATCGCGCAGAGTGAAGCATTAACTGGAAAAACTTTTGTTAACTACTTTATACATAATAATTTAGTAACAGTAAACGGGCAAAAGATGGGAAAGAGTTCAGGAAACTTTATAACTCTTGATGACTTATTTAAAAAATATAATCCAATGGTAGTACGTTTCTATATACTACAAAACCATTATAGAAAACCAACAGATTTTAACGATGAACAATTACTTGATACTGAAAAACAATTTAAGAAAGTTAGTGAAACTGTTAATAATTTAAGAAATGCTATTAAAGATGTTGATAAACATGTAACTGATGATGAAACTGTTAGCAGCCTAAAAAAGAAGTTTACTGAAGCAATGGATGACGATTTTAACACAGGACTTGCAATAACTTATTTATATGAGATAATTAAACTTGCAAATACTGAACTTCAAACAAGTAAGAATATTGATAAACTAATAAGTTATAATAACTTCATTAGTGAGTATGTTGAAAATATTCTAGGTCTATCTTTTACAGAGACAAGTTCTAATAAGGAAGCTGAGTTAATTAACATTATACAAAGTATTAGAAATAAGTATAGAGAAGAAAAAAATTATGCTGAATCTGACAAGATTAGAGATGAATTAAAGGAAATTGGTATTGCTTTGAATGATAGAAGGTAAAAATTGACGTTCAATAATATTTTGAACGTTTTTTTTATGTGAAAATTGAAACAAACTATATGAATTCTTATACATTAATGTTATAATCAGTTTAGGAGGGTTTTATGAAGTCATATAGCAATATAAAATTAAAGAAAAAACTTGAAAATAAGGGAATAGCTCTTGATGAAAAAAAGAAGAACAAATTTGATAAGTATAGTTATTATCAAGTTATAAATGCATATAAGAATATTTTTTCTACTAACATTGAAGATATAGATGAAATTATTGATAATATTAATAACAATAAAGAAATTGATAGATACAAAAAAATTTTTGGAGTAAGTAACAGCATAATGACTAATAGTCAGCTAATAAGAACAATTAAACTTCAAATATGCAAAAAATACGGTATACAATATAAAAATTCAGACACAGATGAAGAACTTTTAGAAAAGATCAAAACAATTGATTATTATAATCACATCTACTCAAATAAAGTAATGTACAGTGACTTCATTAGAATGTATAAATTTGAGCATGAATTAAGAAGTGTACTACTTAAATATACACTTATCATTGAAGAAAGTTTAAAAAATGTTCTTGTAGTATACTTAAACAACATAGAAGCAAAAGACAATTTTTTAACAGACATTAACCAATATGAAACTAGTCAAGGAAATATAAAGAATGCTGTTAATTCTATTAAAAAAATATTTGATAAACAAACCAACAAAAATTCTAATCCGATCAAAAGAAAAATAAATCAAAACTTATCTGTACCTTATTGGATTTTAATTAATGAATTAACATTAGGTGAAACAATTAATACAATTACTAACTTAAAAGAAGAACACGTAAGAAATATTTTGGAAAAATGTATAAACTACTTTACAAATTTAAAACTTGATTATTCTAAAATAACTACACCAAAACAAAAACTGAACTATAATGATTATTTAAATGCAATGAGAGAAATGCTAAGAATTATTGGCAAATTCAGAAATAATCTAGCTCACAATCAACCAATTTACAATTTTAATGTAAAAGACTGTTCTTCAACTAAAGGTAGCATGGTTAATTATCTACTACCAAAAACTAAAAAAGCAAATGATACAAAAGGACAATATGCATTAAATACTAAATATATGTCATACTTTGCTAATTTTTGGGGAAGTGACAAATACAATAGCTTTACTGGTAATTCTAACATTAATTTATCTTGGATAATTTATGTTATATTAAAATTTATTAATCATCTGGATGAAAATAGTAACTTTTATGATGAATTAGTATACGTATATAAAAAATATAACATAATCCTTAAACCTGCTAATATTTCAGTTAATGAAACAGAATTATATGAAAATATTTTAAAAAAAATTGAAGAGTTATGTAAAACAGATTTTGGAGTAAATACTATTATAAAAAAATATTCTAGTGAAGTAAAAATTAAAAAAGATTTGATATCATTAAATGCAAAATTAAATAATATAAAAAAAGATTTTTGTAATCAATTGAATTTAAATGAAAAAAACAATGAATGTTTAAAATATACACACTTTTTATTTGATAATGCATATAAAAGATATACAGGTATAGATAAAAAATATTTTGATAAAATTATGAATATAAATTAATTTTTTACATAAATATATAATAGTTACGTATTTACAAAAATCATATTTTGTGGTATTATTATATACGTAATGAAATGCCCTTAATCAAGGGGAGAAAGAGGAACGCTGTTCCTCTTTTTCGTTTAATTATTTGAACGTTTACTACTTTCATCTTATAAAATGATTTTGTTCTTACAAATACTTTAACAAACAATTTCTATGTAAAATTCTATCTTATTTAACTTTTGAAAACATTTTATAAAATCGTTGACATTTAACACATAATATTATATCATTATATTACCGGAGAAAATCTCGTCAGGTCGATAGTTAGGTAGTGAATAGTTTTATTTAAGCGTATCTTAAGTACGCCACCCTAATTGGTAAAAGCCCTTGCGGGGCTTTTTTCTTTGACCAAATAATAAAAAAAGAAATCTATTAAACAATAGACTTCCCACATTACTAAAATTCCGAATTACTAATACTAAAGAATTTATCAAAGAAACCAATTAGTTTTACAATAACACTTTCTTTCTTCTTTGTTCTTTTTTTATCAGCTTCAAACCTACTCATTGCTGGTAATATAGATGATAGTTCTGTACCATTAGTTTCTACTCTTCCGTTTTCAAAACTTCTCTTTACAAACATATAAGTTTTCTCTTTATCCAAGTTCTCTTCTAAAATTATTTTGTCTAACTCTTCTTTCTTTTTACTATTCATAAAAGAATTAAAGTCATTATATACATTACTATCCTTATTTAAACTTCTAATAAACTCATCAATTAAGTCAACCTTATTTCTTAAGTCAGGACTGGACATAACCATTCTATTAATAGTAATCAATAACTCTTTATTTTCCATATTACCATCATGATACTCTTTAATTAAATTTAAAATATAGTCAACATTAACTTCTATTTGCTTAACTAATTCCATTTCAAAAACTATATCATTACTAACATCAAGTTTATCTGCTTTCATTCTTTGTTTATATTGATTATTTAGTTCAATATATATACTTCTATAATTTTGTTCATCTCTAGCATCTAATATATCGTTATTACTAAACTTATCAAAAGTAGAAAGAATATTTCTTGCTTTTAATATTTGTCCAAATAACTTGATAAACTCAATTTGGTTACTCTCTCCGACTATTAGTTCACCTGGATTAAATTTGCTTTTAAGTTCATTAACTAAAGTTATATAACCTACAAAACTGTGTTTACCATCATCATAACCATTTAAATAATCTTCATACGGTTTTAACAAAACGATGCTAGAAGCTTCAGCATCTCCAAATAAACCTAATGCATCGTTAAGCTCCTTTTCCAAATCTCTAAAACATACTATATTACCAAATGTTTTAACAGAATTAAGTATTCTATTGGTTCTAGAGAATGCTTGAATAAGTCCATGATAATTAAGATTTTTATCAACCCATAAAGTATTTAATGTCTTAGCGTCAAAACCAGTTAAAAACATATTAGCAACAATTAAAATGTCTATTTCTCTATTCTTCATTCTAAGAGAAACATCTTTATAATAATTTTGGAATTTTTCATTAGATGTATCATAAGTAGTTCCAAACATTTTATTATAGTCTTTAATAGCATAGTCTAAATAATCTCTATCGCTTTTACTTAGATTTTCTGCAGACTCAGAGTTTTCATCATCAAAACAAGTAATAACTTCATCATTAACACCATAACTATATATTAAAGCGACTTTCAAATTGTTAGGTATATTTTTAAAACATTCATAGTACTTTTTAGCAGCTTCAATTGAAGAAGTAGCAAATATTGAATTAAATCCATTTACATAATACTTTTTCTTAACTTCAACAGCATTATTATCTTTAGCAACTTCCTTAACATTATCTAAAGTACTAAATAAATAAGTTTCATTATTTTTAGTTTTTCTAGCAAAGTTATTGATAATATACTCAGTTATTTTTTCTATTCTAACTGGATTATTAAACACTCTATTTTTATCAATTTTAAAAGCCATTTCATCTTCTATATCACTTTTTCTACCAATATTTTCTACAAATTCATATCTAAAAGGTAATACATTCTTATCATTTATAGCATTTACAATAGTATAAGTATGTAGTTTTTCTCCAAATACTTGCTCAGTTGTTAAGACTATACTTTTTCTAGTTATAGCATTTTCTTTAAATATAGGAGTGCCAGTAAAGCCAAATATATAATAATACTTAAACTTAGATATAATAGCTTTGTGCATATCTCCAAATTGACTTCTATGACATTCATCAAATATAAATACTACTTGTTTATCAAATGCATTATGTTTAGGAAATTTCTTTATATAATTAGTTAATTTTTGTATAGTAGTTATTATTATTTTAGAATCATTATCAGCTAGTTGAGACTCTAGTATTTTAGTATTAGAGTTACTATTAGCACATCCTTCTTTAAATTTATCATACTCTTTCATTGTTTGATAATCTAAGTCTTTTCTATCAACAACAAATACAACTTTATCAATAAAACTTAACTTACTAGCAAGTTGACTTGTTTTAAAACTTGTAAGTGTTTTTCCACTTCCTGTAGTATGCCAAATATATCCACCTGATTTAATACTTCCATACAATTTATAATTATGAGATATTTCTATTTTATTAATAATCTTTTCAGTAGCAACTATTTGATAAGGTCTCATAACTAAAAGAGTGCCATCAGTTGAAAATACACAATACTTACAAAGTACATTTAAGATAGTATGTTTTGCTAAGAAGGTTTTAGCAAAATCTATTAAATCAATAATTGAATTATTATTTTGGTCTGACCAATAAGAAGTAAATTCAAATGTATTAGAAGTTTTCTTAGTACCTGTTTTCAAGTGTAAATCTCTTGTAGTATTAGAATAATACTTAGTATATGTTCCGTTACTTATAATAAATATTTGAATATATTCATATAAACCACTTCCAGCCCAGAATGAATCTCTTTGGTATCTATCTATTTGATTAAATGCTTCTCTTAAGTCTATTCCTCTTCTTTTAAGTTCAATATGTACTAAAGGTAAACCATTTACTAATATGGTTACATCATACCTGTTTTCATGATTACCATCATTATTTTCATACTGATTAATTACTTGTAAACAATTATTATGTATATTATCTTTATCTATTAAATAAACATTAATTAACTCTCCATTATCTAGTCTTAAAGGTTGCTTATAATCTTCTTGAATTAACTTAGTTTTCTCAAGTATATGATTATTCTTATTAGCTATTACATTATTAAATAAATTATTCCACTCATTATCACTAAACACATGATTATTAAGTTTACCAAGTTTATCTCTTAAATTACTAATTAATTCACTTTCACTATTAAAAGTTAAATACTCATAACCTTGTTCCATTAGTGTTTTAATTAATTCTTTTTCTAAAGCATCTTCACTTTGATAAGTTGTGCTTTTCTTATCTAAACCTTTATATTCAGTAACCACTGTATAGTTATCACTTTCACTTATTATATTAACCATTAATCATCCACTCCTTTGCTTTTTCCATTAAATCATTCCAAATTTCTGTGTATTCTTTATCGATATTTAACATTTCGGAATTTATTTGCAAAATTTCATTATTAATTAAAGAAATGCATTCTTCAAAATTACTATTATTTAAAAACTCATCTATTCCATCTTTGTAAATAAAAATATTTGATAATTTTGTAATTATATTAACGCCACTTATTTCATAAAATATATTTTTAATTTTCAATATTTTGTTTTTATTTTTTTTAGTGTTAAAAATATAATTTATAAGCTTAATTGATGTACTATAATTAAAATCATTAAGTTTTCTTTTAATTTTACTTGTAAAATCTTTTAAAATCATTTTTTTACCATCAAATTCTTGGTTTAATCCACCGGCAAAATCTTCCTTTAAATCATTTAGAAATAAGTAATAAGAAAACGCTTTATTTACCACTTCATCTGTTAAGTTATTTTTTTCAATACAGTAATCATTATAACTAGAAAATAATGCTACAAAGCAACCTGTAATAATACTTATACAAAAAGAAATTACCAATTCATTAACAGCGAAAATTTGATTAAACAATACTGAAGAAAATATAATAATTAAATACACCATTGTCCAAATATTATTTACTATTTTTTTCATTCTTTCTCCGTCATTTCATTATTTACTTGCATTTTTTCATAATAACAAGCTATAGTTACCAACATTTTTATTTCGTCACATGTCATTTCGTATGGCTTTATTATCACCCAATCTCCAGCAAATCCTTTTGAAAATTTTTCAACCATTTTCCTAGCGGAATTTTTGATTTGTTCATCTCGTTCCTCACAAAGATTAGAATATATTTTTTCTAGTTGATGATGATATTCTCCGTTATTGTATGGTCTACAATAAATAAAACTATTTACTAAAGTATTTAAATTACTAAATTTTCTCTTTTCAGTAAGTGAACACATCTCATCAATTTTATTTTCTATATCTTTCTTATACTTTTGAACTACATGCTTATTTTCTTCACATGTATTTTGACATAAATAATAACACTTTAAGTTTTTTAAATCAAATGAGTCTTGATGAGATTTATCTAAAATTTCTATCATATTTGATAATTTATCTTCAAAAGATAATAACCTGTTTATTTGATGTTTCTTACTAGTAATTTTATTATATTTATCTTTATAATAATTTACATATTCTTCTAATTTATTATAATTAAATAAAACATAATCCTTTAATTTTTTAAATTTAAAGTTAATAGATATTATTCCTCTTATATTGCTATAAATAGTCAAATTAATACATTTTTCATCATCTAAAGTTATATATGGGCAATAAAAAACTTCTTCTTCTAATTTATTACCGTATGCACCATTGGTTTGAAATGGATGAGCAAATGAAGTGGATCTTAAAAAATTAAAAAATTCCTTATCACATGAAAATTTAATTTTATTATAAATATCAGTACCATTTTTATAAAAAACCTTTAAATTCTTAAAATACATTAATTTTTCTTCTAAGTTAATTTTATCATTTATATTATTTTTAATATCTTCGCCTAAGATATGCACTCCAGAAATAATATTGCAAGAATGTAACATAAATAGATAAAACCAGTTAGTGTCTTTAGAAAATCTTAAATTCTTATTAAGGAATTTTACGGACTCCTCTAATCTATCTAACAGAGTAGAATAAATATACATTTTCTCACAGTTACGGTTTTCCAAAAGCACATTATCTTCTGTTAAAACATTTGTTAAATCAATACGCAAATCTTCATTAAATTTAATCATTGATAATCAACTCCTCAAAACTTAAAAGTTTATTTCTATAATATTCATATTGTTTTCTTCTTGCTTCTATTTCAGCAGGTAAACCTTCTGAAATATCATTAACTAGTTTATCAAATTTATCAAGTATGTTAACTATTCTTTCTTGTTCTTGTAGTGAAGGGATTTTAAATTCGAATTTTTTAAAGGTATTCATATCTACTGAGCAAAAATTACCTTGATTTAAATTATTTAGACAATACGCATCTAATTGAAAGCAATAATAATAAATATATTTTATGTTTATTTCATTTATATACTTTTCTTTTAATGTCATACATGTAAATCTTTGATTGCATAAAAAATCAACTTTTATCAACGCATGGATACCTACCGTAGCTGATGTAGCACATATTATGGAATTTGCTTTGAAAGGACCACTTTTTTTTAAAGCTTCTGGAGTAATATGTTGAATTGCATTATTCAAAACGGTTCCGTTTGCTCTAATATCTTCCATTCTAAACCAAGGAATTGTTCCATTATTCCAAAATAATTTATTTCCAGTTGATGGAGTATAACCATTTTTTAAATCAAACAATTCTTCTAATTTGAAAGACTTATAGTCTTTTTCAAATTCAAATACCTTTTCGCACCAAAACTCATACTGACTTTTTCTTGCCTCTAACTCTGCCTCTAACTCTGCCTCTAACTCTCCAAACTTATCAAGTATTCTTACTATTTCTTCTTGTACTTCTAATGGTGGTACTGGAATTTTTAATTTTAAAAATTTATCTTTAGACAAATTATATCTTGTAACTCCAAAAGAACAACTTATAATTTCATTTCTGAACTTTGCGCATCTTAAATAATGCTTCAAAAAATTTGCATTAAACCTTTCATAATAATTATCATTGAGCCTAAAGCCAAAACAAAAACTATTTAAATAAATTTTTTCATCTGGTATTTGTGTTACAACAGAAATCATGCCACTATCTTCAAGATTTTCAGAAGAACCAGCCACTAGTATATCTTTATACTTTATATAATTTTGATTTTCATTTTCATTAATTAAAACGAAATCATTAGTTTTTAGTTTTATGGCTGGATTATTATATATATTGGTATATGATATAAATCTGCTGTTTCCCATTTCAAAATCTTTTTTTGTTTTTCCTGATAAACCTGTATAATGTTTTCCTATATTTTTTAGGCAACAATACTCCACCCCGTTAGGACACAATTCTTTTATTAACTTCTCTATCTTACTCATTATTATCAGACTCCAATTCTTCTATAATTTGGTCTAACTCTTTTCTAACTTTATCTTGTTTTTCTACTATCTCTTTTATCTTTTTATTTAACTCTACTATATCTATTTTTTCTTCATCAGAAGTAACTTTTAAATATGAATTAACTGATAAGTTATAACTATTATTACTTATTTTTTCATATGTTATTAGTACTGATTTATTTTCTTCATTAGTTCTATTTTTAATAAGTGTTAGTATGTTTTCTATGTTTTCATCGGATAGTTTATTCTTATTACTTCCTCTTACAAATTCATTAGAAGCATCTATAAATAAAATGTTATTATCTTGTTTATTCTTTTTAAGTACTATTATACAAGTTGCTATTGAAGTACCAAAGAATAATTCACTAGGTAGTTGTATAACTATATCTACAAAGTTGTTATCAACTAAATATTTTCTTATTTTTTCTTCTGCTCCACCTCTATAAAGTACTCCTGGGAATTCAACTATTGCTGCTGTCCCTTTAGAACTTAAATAAGATAGCATATGCATAGTAAATGCAAGGTCTGCTTTAGACTCTGGCGCAAGTATTCCTGCTGGTGCAAATCTATGGTCATTTATAAGAAGTGAATTTGATTTACCAGCCCATTTAATTGAATAAGGAGGATTTGATACTATTGCATCAAATGGTTCCTCTTCTTCATGTGCTGGGTGAAGTAAAGTATCTCCTAGTTCAATATTGAATTTATTATAGTTTATATCATGTAAAAACATATTTATTCTACAAAGGTTATAAGTTGTTATATTTATTTCTTGTCCAAAGAAACCTTGCTTTATATTATCTTTACCAAGTACTTTAGCAAATTTAAGTAATAATGAACCTGAACCACATGCTGGATCATATACTTTATTTATTTCAGTTTTACCCGTTACAGTTATTTTAGCAAGTAGTTCTCCTACTTCTTGAGGAGTAAAAAATTCTCCACCTGATTTACCAGCATTTGAAGCATACATAGTCATTAAAAATTCGTAAGCATCTCCAAATGTATCTATAGTGTTATCTTTATAGTCTCCTAGTTTTAAATCTCCTATTGCATTTAACATTTTAATAATTTTAGTGTTTCTATCATCAACATTGTTACCAAGTTTATTACTATTAAAGTCTAAGTCATCAAATAAACCTTTCATGTCATCTTCAGAAGCCGTACCTTTTGCCGAATTTTCTATGTTATCAAGTATTGTACCTAATGTAATATTTAAGTCTTTATCTTGACTTGCTCTTTTTCTTAAGTTACAGAATAGTTCACTTGGTAATATATAAAAGCCTTTATCTGCTAGAGTATCTTCTCTACCGTATTCTGCTTCTTCATCACTAAGTTTTGTATAGTCAAAATCATGGTTACCTGCTTTTCTTTCTTCTTCATTTAAATAGCTAGTTAAATTTTCAGATATAAATCTATAGAATAACAAACCTAAAACATATTGTTTAAAATCCCATCCATCTACAGACCCACGCAAGTCGTCTGCCATCTTCCATATTGTTTTATGTAACTCATTTCTTTCCAATTCTTTTTGGTTATTCATACTTTTACTCCTTCTTTCTATTTATCTTCCTCAAATGTTTTATTAAGCATATCTATTCCATCAGTAAATTCTTTTCTGTTAGTTATTTTTATTTTATTAGTTTCTAAGTAATCTAATAGTTCGATGATTAGATATCTTTTCCTAGTAAAGTCGTCGACTTTATTTATTTTGTCATAGTAATCTAAAAAGGTTTGTCTTTCTTCTGGATAAACTTTTTCATTGTTCATAACTACATCGTTTATTTGCATTAAAACATCTCTTATATAATTGTTGAATATAATCTTTCGTCCAATTGCTTTTAACTCATTTCCAAGCATAATAACTAAATCACTGTCATTTGTATTATCAATTTTAAATAGAATACTAAACAATTCTTCTTTTTCTTCTTTAGTTATATATTTGTTATTTTTAATTATGTCATCACCTATTTTAAAGTAGTCTCTTTTACCTTCTTCTAGTATATTTGAGTATTCTCTATCAAGTTTGTCTAACTTTCTTTTGTTAACTTCGTCTTCATATAAAAGTCCTGCACCCCAGCCATGCTTATCTATAAGTTTCCATTTTGTACTAAATTCTACTAAACTCTTAAATAATCCCATCTTATTTTACCCCCACACAAAAAGATGGAATAAACTTATCCCATCTATATTTCACTATTTCATCATATAAGCATGTTAAAACTGGTATATTTAGATAACTAAATACCCCCCCCCCATGTATTTTATTTAGTACGTTTTTCTTATTCATATTTATCCTCCTCTATTTTTCCTACATCATCATCTTTATGGTATTGTCCATCACTTAACGGCTCATGTCTAGTTGATTTCTTTTTAAAACTCCAAGGTGCAAACCTTCCTTGTCTTACCAAATCCTTTTGCCACTCCTCCAAAAACCATTTATCCATCTCTTCCTCTGAATAAGGAGAATGATTTACTTTTTTAGGTTTATCATCTTTTGGTTTTTCTTTAAAATCTTTTAAAGCTTTATCCCTATTAATATAACAAAATATTAGAAACCCTGTAAAAATAATAATAGTTTTAAACATGTAAACCACCTTTTCTTATTTAACATTATACTATACTTTTCTTAATAATCATATAGTTAATTCAAAAAAGTCTCTAAGAAAAGAGACTTCTAGTTACTTTTTGAACTTGCATCTAGGGTAATTAGAACAGCCTATGAAACTACCATACTTGCTTTGTCTGTTAACAAGTTCTCCGCCGCAAAGTGGGCATTTATTAATTAGGTCATTAGCTGTTACTTTTTTTATTTCTTTTACGCTTTTAACATGCTTTCTAGAATTAGTGTAGCCTTTAATATTTCTACTAACTAAAGTGTTATACACTTCTATATAATTTGAAAGTAATTCGTTTGTATAACTTTTAATATATTTAACGAGCATATAAATTCTAACTACAAACTTTGAGTTAACTCTAACTTTAGCTTGACTAGAAATGCATACAATTGAAATGAATTTATCAGTGTTTATTCCTAAGACTTCAGACAAAGCTTTTATATGTCCATAGTTTTGATGAACTGGATTATTGATGTAGTAAGTGTTTTTTCCTCTTTTGACAGTCCAGTTTTTGTCGTAATCGTTACCTTTAATATACCCATTTATCTGCTTAGTTTCTATTACAAATATGCCATATTTAGAAACTACTATATGATCTATTTGATGAGTGGAATTGTCTATAGTTCTTACAATTACGTTATTTAAAACTTTGTAGTCTTTCTTTAATTTTTTAAGTTCTAGTTTAACCCAAAATTCACCAAAGAAACCTATTACTTTCTTTTGGATAATTGGTATTAAGATAACTATTAGCCATAAAAATATATATTCTTTACTAAATAGAAGTTTAAGCATTGTTTACTCCACTGTTACACTCTTAGCTAAATTCTTAGGTTTATCAATATCATTACCTCTTAACTTAGCAACTTCGTAACTTATTAATTGTAAAGGTATAATTGTTAAGATAGGTCTTAATTCTTCAATTACTTTAGGAATACTAATTAACTTGTCATACACTCCTTCATTAATAACTTCTTTATCAGTTACTAGTATTACATAAGCCCCTCTTGCTTTAACTTCTTTAGCATTACTTATAGTTTTTAAGTATAACACATCACTTGTTGCAACTACTATAACAGGTGTTCCTTCACTAATTAATGAAATTGTCCCATGTTTTAACTCTCCTGCAGCATACGCTTCACTATGTATATAACTAATTTCTTTTAGTTTTAAACTTCCTTCCATACAAAGAGCATAGTCTATTCCTCTACCGATAAAGTAGATGTCGTCTTTTGTCATTAGCATATTTGCAAGAGAAGTGTAATCTTTGTTAATTAGAGTTTCTATATAATAAGGTAATTTTTGCAAGTCTTCAGTATTTACCATTTCCTTACTATTTTTAACTGCAAGTAGTATAAGTGTTGTAATTTGTGCTAGATAAGCTTTTGTTGTTGCCACTGCTATTTCAGGACCTGCCAAAGTATATATAACATGTTTACATATTCTAGCAATACTGCTACCTTTAACGTTTACAATTCCTAAAGTATCTACACCCATATCATTTGCAATATTAACACATTTTTTAGTGTCTGCAGTTTCACCACTTTGACTAATTGCTATAACTAAAGTTTTACCTTTATAAAAATGTTTATCGTATTGGTATTCACTTGCAATACATACATTCACTTTTATATTGCATAGTTTTTCTATCATGTATTTACCAACTAGTCCCGCATGATAAGCACTTCCACAAGCGACTATATCTATTTCATCATACTTTGTTATATCAAAGTCAATACTTGCTTCACTAGTCTTCTTTATAACTTCTGCTTCTTCATGTATTTCTTTAAGCATGTATGTCTCATAACCATTCTTCTCTACTAAATTAGCATCCCCTTCAAACACGCTTATCTCTTTATTAATGATATTGCAATTCTTATCATATACAGTAACTTTATCTTTTGTTATTTTAACTATTTCGTCATTCTCTATATCAATATATTTATTAGTATACTTTAAAATAGAAGGCACATCACTTGCAATAAAGTTTTCATTTTCTCCTACACCTATAATTAATGGACTATCTTTTCTTAAAGCATATAATACATCTGTTTCTAACTCATTAATAATACCAAAAGCATAACTACCTAGAAACTTATTAACACATATACTTAAACTCTTAATCATATCGTTATTTTCTTTATATAAAGAATCAATGTAAGCAGTCGCTACTTCTGTATCTGTGTCACTTTTGAAAGTATAGTCTTCACTCATTAGAGTGCTTTTTAACTCCATAAAATTATCAATAATTCCATTATGTACTAAAGTGATATTTCCAACTTTATGAGGATGAGCATTTTCTTTTGTTGGTTTACCATGAGTTGCCCATCTAGTATGCCCAATTCCTATATGAGAAGTGTCTTTTTTAAGAACACTCTCTAGGTTAGATATTCTTCCTACTTCCCTTTCTATTACAACATTATTATCTTTAACATAAGCTATCCCAGCACTGTCATACCCCCTGTATTCTAGGTGCTTAAGCCCATCTATAATTACATCTATACTAAATCTCTTTTCTCCTACGTATCCAATGATACCACACATAAAAATTCCTCCATACTAAAAAATTTAGTATGAAGTATATTTTGTTGTAATATTGATTTTACTTTTTGTAATACTTCTAACGAACTACTTATCCGTAACAGCACCCGCCGAAAAATCGATAACTGTTAACCTCGTCAACCACTATGGTTCTGGCGCTAAATATGAGTATAACCTTTTTCTTTCACTTCTCATACCTTTACCTAAGTATACACAACTTTTAAAAGAAAAGCAAGAAAAAAACACTTTACATGTAAAATATACATCAATGTATTTAATAAAAAAGTTATATCAAAAAGTTCATTCTTAACCTAACTTAAAGTTTTAACTAAATTACATCTTAATCAACTAAAACATTAACATTAACAAAATTGAAATAAACAACATCTAATATAAGAATAATATAAAACATTTTTAGTTAAACTAAGCTTATTATAATTAAAGAAGAAAAATCTATAATGGGAATATTACGAACTAATTAACTCAAACTAAAACCACACAAAAAGTGTGGCTTTTTAATTTCCCAAATTTAACATATTAGATAAAATAGTAATCAATAAACGTGATACATTTTTATCAATACCCTTCATATTTTTAATAATTTCTTTAACATCATTAAAACTAAAATCAAAGTCAGACTTACCCTCTTTACCTAAGACATTAATAATACTCTCAATAGCATCTCTTATATCACTTTGATTTAATTCACTTACTCCTTTAGTAGTACTAACATGTAATTTTTGACTAACTTTAGAAAGTTTTCCATGAACAAACTTAGTACCAAAAATACACCAGGAATTAGGATAATGTTCATTGAATAAAGAACTTACACTTTCCACTACATCATACCCTTGATTATAAAGAAATGCTCCTATTACTGAACCAGTTGGAATAATATTAACTAATTTTTCACTAATTATATTAAATCTCTCACTATTAAATTCTTTACTTAATACTCCAGGTCCATCAAAATTATATATTTTAACTATTTTCTTTAACAAAGTTTTATCACACAAAAGTGCACTACTAATACTTAAATTACCACCCTTACTATGTCCACAAAGATAAATATTCTTATCACTCTTTAAAATATTTTTCTTTAAATAATCATAAGCAACACTCTGTGTATAAGTTGGAAACAAATAAAGTAATCTAAAGTTTTCATACCATCCTATACTAGAATGATCAGTTCCCTTATAAGCAATTATAGTTTTATCTCCTATTTTAAATTTAGAAGCACCAAACTGAGTATTATTATCCCTATAATTCACAAAATTAGATACAGTAATACTTTTATACCTCTTACTTCCATTTATTTCTTTAAGTAAATCAAATGCAATATGTGCTAAACTACTATTAGTTTTAATACCTTTGTACTGCATAGAATAATTCCAAAATTCATCAAAACTTTTAACTTTATCAAAACTCTCGATAGGTAAATATACTAAAATACTAAAAAGCAAATTATCCATTACATTAAAACCTACTTCATCAAAGTTACTATCTTTATAATATTTTAAATAATCAACAATTGTATACATAAATCTTCTCTCCCATAAACACTTATATAATAATTTTACTACATACCATATTATTAATCAACCAATCTCAATATATACATACCAAAAAGTTGACACTAAATAGACTATGTAATAATATAATAACTAGAAGATATACGCTTGTACTTTATTAGTCTACTCTTTTAAGATGGGAAAGAATAATACTATAATTTGCTCTTTAATTCCAAAAAAGATAAATTTCAAGAAAGCAAAAACTCTCATTTTTTATAATGAAAGAGTTAAAAAACATAAAAAAATTTAACATATCACAAAAAACATGTTAAAAAAACGTCAAAATTTTAACATATTTATTGCAAATGTAAAAAAAATAGTGTAATATTTACATATAAGGAGATGTTAATATGAAGTTGTTACCTTTTAATGATTATGATTTAAAAACACCAAAAATTCTTGAAGCATTAAATGAGGCTACTAGGTCACTTGCAGAATTAAAAGGACTTGCTAGTTCAATACCTAATCAACACATTTTAATCAATGCTATTACCATAAATGAAGCAAAAGATAGTAGCGCAATTGAAAATATAGTAACTACACATGATAGTATTTATAAAGTACTAACCGAAAGTGGTTTTAAAGAAGAAGCCGCTAAAGAAGTAGTTGACTATAGAAGTGCAATTTGGCGTGGATATGAAATTATTAAAGAAAAAGGATTTATTTCAACTAATGTTTTAGTAGAATTGCAAAGTATGATTGAGCCTAACAAAACCGGAATTAGAAAAACTCCTGGAACTAATTTAGTTAATAGCAAAACTGGTGAAATTATTTATACTCCACCACAAGCCGAAAGCGAAATAAGAGATTTACTTAAAAATTTAGAAGATTACATAAACAATAATGGTGATGAAGTTGACCCATTAATTAAAATGGCATTAATACATTATCAATTTGAAACTATTCACCCATTCTATGATGGAAATGGAAGAACAGGCAGAATATTAAATGTTTTATATTTAGTTTTAAATAATTTACTAACAAGTCCAATTCTTTATTTAAGTAATTATATAAATAAAAGTAAAGATACATATTACAAACTATTTAATGAATTTAGAGAAAATAATAAATATGAAGAATGGATTATATACATTTTAAAAGGTATAGAAGTTACTTCTAAAAACACTATTGATTTAATCAAGCAAATTCAAAATGAAATGGAATCATATAAAGAAAAATTTATGACTAAACTACCTAAAATATATTCTGATGAATTATTATATTCATTATTTTATGAAGTATATACTAGAATTAATTATATTGAAAACAGATGTGGAGTAACTAGACAAACAGCCACAACATACTTAAATAGTTTAGTAGATAATGGACTTCTCGAATATGAAAAAGTAGGAAGAGAAAGCATCTACAAAAACACTAGACTAATAAATTTACTAAAAAAGTTTTAAAATATAATTTTAGTTAAAAGTAAAAAGTCCACCACCAGGTGGACTTTTCCTATTCTAAAGTACTAAGTAACTTTTTCTCTTCTTCAAGCTTTCTCTTCTCGTCATTTACTAATTGAACTGGCGCCTTACTAACAAATCCCACATTACTTAAAAGATTCTCTCTCTTTAAAATTGAAGCCTTCAAACTTTCAATTTGTTTTTCTTTAGCCAAAATATCTTCTTCTGTTACTTCTTTTTCATAATAAATTACTGCTTTTAACTTGCCATAACTAACTTTATACTCTTTAATACTAAGTTTATCATTAACCAAATTACCATCTAATTTTAACATTTTATTTATTAAAGAATTATCAAAATTAACCATTACTTTAGCATCTTTACTTATAGCATTTTCCTGTTTAACATTTCTAAATGCAGCAATAAAACCTATAATTTCTTCAGTTTCCTTTTCTTCACTATCAAAGTTAAATTCTTCATTTACTAAAGGATAACTACTAACCATAATATTTTCAGCATCCCTAATAGGTAACATGCTATAAATTTCATCAGTTACATAAGGCATAAATGGATGAAGCATTTTTAAAATTGCACTAATAACATAACACAAAGTACTCTTTGTACTGACACTATCTAAACTAAACTTACTCATCTCTATATAAGAGTCACAAAAATCACTCCATATAAAGTTGTATAACTCCCCACCAACATTATTAAATTCATAACTTTCCATATTCTTAGTAACCTTACTAATTACCTTATTTAATTTACTTAGAATCCATTTATCTTGAACATCTAAATTACTAAAATCATAACCCTTTAAGTCTTCAATATTCATTAGACAGAACCTACTAGCATTCCATAACTTATTTATAAAGTTCCAAGTTGACTTAACCTTTTCTTCATCATACCTTAAATCCTGTCCTAGAGCACTACTTGTTGATAAGAAATACCTTAACGCATCACATCCATACTCATCAATTACATCCATTGGGTCTACCCCGTTACCCAAACTTTTACTCATTTTTCTTCCTTCTTTATCACGAATAAGTCCATGAATCAAACAATCTTTAAAAGGTCTTTTGCCTGTAAAATGAAGTCCTTGGAAAGTCATTCTATTTACCCAGAAAGGTATAATATCATAACCTGTTACTAACACATTATTAGGGTAATATCTCTTAAGCAAGTCTGTTTCTTCAGGCCAACCTAAAGTACTAAATGGCCAAAGAGCACTACTAAACCATGTATCAAGTACGTCTTCATCTTGTATCCAACCATCTTCAGTAGGCGCTTCCATCCCAACGTAAACTTCATCCCCTTTATACCAAGCAGGAATTCTATGTCCCCACCAAAGTTGTCTAGAAATACACCAATCATAAGTAATCTCCATCCAGTGATTCATAATTTTTTCAAATCTTTCAGGAACAAAATTAACTTTACTATCTTTATCCTTTTGATTTTCAAGAACTCTATCAGCTAGTGGTCTCATTTTAACAAACCATTGCTTAGATAAATATGGTTCAACCATGACACCAGTTCTTTCAGAATGTCCTACTGAGTGAGTAATCTCTTCTACGCTAATTAGTAAGCCACTATTTTTTAAGTCTTCTACTAGTTTCTTTCTACAAAGAAATCTATCAAGTCCATTATAAACAAGAGCATTCTCATTCATTGTACCATCTGGATTAATTACAATAATTCTCTCTAAATTATGTCTATTACCTACTTCAAAGTCATTAGGGTCATGTGCTGGTGTAATTTTAACAATACCTGTCCCAAACTCAGGGTCAGCATGCTCATCTCCTATTATTGGAATAAGTTTATTAACTATAGGAAGTACTACATTTTTTCCTATTAAATCTTTGTATCTTTCATCATTAGGATTAACAGCGACAGCAGTGTCACCAAAGAGTGTCTCAGGTCTAGTAGTAGCAACCTCCAAATAATCATTTGTTCCTTCAATAAAATACTTGATATGATAAAATGCACCAGGAACATCCTTATAAATAACTTCTTCATTAGATAAAGCAGTCATTGCCTGTGGATCCCAATTAATAATTCTTTCTCCCCTATAAATTAAGCCTTCATTATAAAGAGTTACAAAAACGTATTTAACAGCATCACTTAATCCACTATCAAGTGTAAATCTTTCCTTCGTATAGTCTAGACTTAAGCCCATTTTAGCCCACTGCTTATGAATATTTTCTGCATACTCATTTTTCCAGTCCCAAGCATACTTTAACCACTCAGTCCTCTCCAAACTTCTTGGATTAATTCCCATATCTTTTAATTTAGCATCAACTTTTGCTTGAGTGGCAATACCAGCATGATCCATCCCAGGAACCCAAAGTGCATCATATCCTTGCATTCTCTTAAACCTTATAATAATATCTTGTAATGTAGTATCCCAAGCATGACCTAAATGAAGTTTCCCTGTAACATTAGGTGGTGGAATAACAATTGCATAAGGTTTTTTACTTAAATCCCCACTTTCAAAATACTTATGATTTAACCAATTCTCATATTTTCCTTCTTCAACCATCTTATGGTCATATTTCTTTTCCAACATAATTTCCCTCCAAAATAAAAAGTGGCAACCAAAGGGCGATTATAACTCGCGGTACCACCTTAATTTTATCTTATATGCTTAACGCGCACAACACGTTTTATTCTACTTTTATTTCAAATAAACACTCATAAGCTACCTTCATATACCTTCATTATTAGTTTACACCTACCACTAACTCTCTTTAAACTAAAATATATTACTCCTCTTAATCATCAATTTATATGGCAGGGGCAGAAGGACTCGAACCCTCGCGATCAGTTTTGGAGACTGACATACTACCACTATATGATGCCCCTACATGCCTATAATTGTACCACACTTTTATTTAAAAAAAAAGACTTTTTTATCAAAAAAGAGAAATTATAACATTTCTCTATATCTTATTTAACAAGTATTGTCCCAACATTTCTTTAAAATTCTCAATATAAACAAGCAAAGCCTCTAAAAACTCTTCTTCAGTCTCTCTACCATTTTTAAAATTAAGTATTTCTTTACTATTTAAACACTTCAAACTTATTCCATCATCATCAGCTAATTTAACCAGTAAAGCACTAACTTCTTTTATAGAATCAATTATCTCAATTCTTTTTTCAGAAATATCTAGTTCTTTAAATGCATCCATATATTCAGTAAAAAGAGTACTTGCATCTTCCATTATTTGTTTCTTCCTCCATACAAATTATCAATACTTTCTACACTCATATGGCCTATATTAATCTTATCAAGATTTTTACCGAATACATCAGTAACAACTCTTTGAAAACTAGATAGTTGTTTATACCTTTGTCTTGCCTTCTTAATAGCTTCCTGTCTATTTAAAGATCTTTCATATTCTGCATTTTTTCTTGCTTCAATTTTTTCATTAATATCCATATTTTCATATTCACGCTCAAGTGCATCAACTCTTTGTTCAGTTCTCATACCACGATAATAATCTTCTCTTTCATGTAAGCGCTTTTCATTTTCAAGAAATTCTTTTCTTTCCTGTGGAGTCATATCTTTTAATAAAGCTTCTCTTTTTTCTCTTTGTCTTTTTAAAAATTCTTCATATTTAATCTTATCATCTTTTGATGCAGCTTCAGCTAACTCTTTATTCCATCCTTCTTGATCATAATAAGTATCATTAAAAGGATCATCATAAGGACTCATTTTACCCTGACGATAATTACTAGCTGTTATATCCCTTGCCCTAATTAAATCATCTTTATATCCCATACCATTCACCTATCTATTTTAATTATATAATACGTTCTTTAGTTTGTCAAACTATTTTCCTATTTATTTACAAATCAATTATTACATTACATAAATATTGTTTTTAAGAATAAAATATTTGTGGTGAAATATATATATGTTAATAAATTATTCAAAAAAAGAACTTGATTTATGTGCAAGAATTATGCGAGCCGAAGCTCTTGCAGAAGGAGACCTAGGAATGTTAATGGTCGGTAACGTTGTCGTAAATCGTACTATTGCAAACTGTTTAGACTTTAAAGATACAAGAACTATAACAGATGTTATTTATCAAAAAAATCAATTTAGCGGAACTAAATCAAGTCTTTTTCAAAGTTCTAGTACAACAAGAGAAAAAGATTTAGCCCGCCGTGTATTAAAAGGTGAATACTACCATCCTGCTACTAATGCACTATACTTTTATGCACCTAAAACAAACGAAAAATGTAAAAAAACTTGGTTTAACCAAAACTATGCTGGAAGATATAAAAATCATTGCTTTTATGAACCAAATAAAGGAATTTGTAAAGAACTACATTGATAATTAACTACTCTTTATGATAAAATTATACTAGGTGGTAATATGAAATACATATGTAATTTGTGTCATACAATAGTAGAAGAAAGTGAATACTCTAACCCAGTATATTTTTGTCCTAAATGTGGGGTAGACAAAAGTCACTTCAAAAACTATATAGAATTAGAAAGTACTAATAAGAAAGTATTTATAAGTAATAAAAACCCTAGTATAAATAGAATTATTGAAAAATGTATAAATTGTGGAATATGTACAAAAACATGTAACAAAGTAACCGGGCTTAATTTAGATAAAAACATACACGAATGCGTTAACTGTGGTAACTGCTTAACCATGTGTCCAACTGGTGCCTTGTGTCCAGTATATAACTACAGAAAAGTAATGAATATCATAAACAAAAAAGAAAACGTGTTAGTTGCATTTACCGCTCCTGCAGTAAGAACAAGTTTAGGTGAATGTTTTAACATGGATGCTGGACAAAACACTGAAGGAAAAATGGTTACAGCATTAAAAAATATTGGATTTAACTATATTTTAGATACAGCCTTTGCATCAGATGTTACCATAATGGAAGAATCTAAAGAACTAATGAACAGATTAAAAACAAAGAAAAATTTACCAATGTTTACAAGTTGCTGTCCAGCATGGGTAAAATATGTAGAAATGAAACATCCTGAATTAATAAAGAACTTATCATCAACAAAAAGTCCAAATAGCATAATGGGTGCACTAGTAAAATCTTACTTTAGTGAAATTAAAAATATTCCTAAAGAAAAAATAATAACTGTTGGAATAGTTCCATGTACAGCAAAAAAATATGAATCAAACCGTAAAGAACTAACTAACGATAATTTGAAAAATGTAGACTATATGTTAACAACCACTGAATTAGCAATGATGATAAGAGAAAAAAATATAGATTTTAAAACTTTAAAAGATAGTAATTTTGATAGCCTAATGGGAAAAACTTCCTCAAGTGGAGTTATATTTGGTAGTAGTGGTGGCGTAATGATTTCAACTTTACGTGCTCTTAACTATAAATTATCAAATAAAAATGTTAATAACTTAACATTTACTAACATTAGAAGTACCGAAAGTATTAAAAAAATGAACATTAAAATTGCAAATCAAGATTTAAACATTGCAGTTATATTTGGTTTAACAAACATAGAAAAAGTATTAAAAGAAATAAAAGACAACAAAGAACACTTTGACTTTATAGAAGTAATGGCATGCCCATCTGGATGTATAGGTGGTGCAGGTAACCCACTTCCTAATATCAATAAATTAGAAGAAGTAAGAGCCAAGAGAATTGAAGTATTAAATAAAATGGATGAAAATTCAAAAATTAAAACATGTTTTGAAAATACAGAAGTTAATAAACTTTATAATAATTATTTAAATAAACAACGAATAAATTCATTACTACACACTACTTATTCACCAAAATAAATAATAAATAAAAAGACCATTAAAAAAGAACCATTAACCATAATTTTAGTCAACAATTCTTTAATTTATATTACTTACTTTGTAGGTATTAATAAAACATCCCCTATTTGTAAAGTAGTACCTGATAAATTATTAACTTGTTTTAATTCGTTTACTGTAACACCATATGTATTTGCAATTTTCCATAAAGAGTCACCTTTTTTAACTGTATAATTAGCATATGCTTCTGTACCAGGTATCTTTAATATCTGACCAATTTGTAAAGTATTTGATTTTAAATTATTTAATGATTTTATATTACTTACACTAACTTTATACTTATTTGCAATGTTGTATAAATTATCTCCTTTAACTACTACATAACTAATACCATTCGAAGTAGATGGAGTAGTTTCTGTTACATCAGTTGTTTCAACTGGAATTAAAAGTACTTGCCCTATTTGTAAAATGTTACTATTTAGCTTATTAGCACTTTTTATTTTATCTACACCAACATTATAAGAAGATGCAATTTTATATAATGTGTCTCCACTTTTAACAGTATAGTATATTCCCTTATCATTTTTATTAATATCTATATCAATATCTTTTTTCTTAGGAACAAGTATTTGTTGATTAATTGTTAATGTAGTACCTTTTAAATTATTAATACTCATTAATGTATCTACAGTTGTATCATACATACTTGCAATTTTCCATAAAGAGTCTCCACTTTTAATGGTGTACAATAAGTAGTCCTCAATTGGTTTCTCTTCAGTTAATTTAACTTTTAAATTTTGCCCAACTGTTATAGTATTATTTTTTAAATTATTAAGTTCTTTTAGTTCATCAACAGTTATACCAAATTTTGTTGCAATTTTCCATAAAGAATCACCTTTTTGTACTGTATAAAAATCACTTTCAGTAGGTGCGATATAAGGCAAACCTTTATATTCAGTAATTGCTCTTACTACAGCTTCTGCATAATCTTTATAATTATTTTTTAGTTGCTCTACATCATCACCTTTGGAGTCTAAAAAACCATATTCAACAATGACTGCTTCTGTATCTGGAGTATTTCTATGTATAAAATAATAATCTTTTATAGGATTTGACGGAAGCCTTTGTTGATAGTTTTTCCTTATGTTTTGACCAGAAGCTGCTAATTCATCTAAGATTTTATTTGAAAAAGTAGAATTATTTCTAAGTGCATATATTACTTCTACACCATCTCCACCCCCTGCATTTATATGGTTACTTATTACTATAACATCTTTAGATGTACCAAATGCATTTTTAATTCTATTTGTTCTTTCTGTCGAATCAATTGTTTCATCAGTAGTTCTTGTTATATATGCTGGAATACCGAGTTCCCTTAATCTGTCATACATGTATTTACTTATAAGAAGAGTTAAATCCTTTTCAATAATTCCATTTCCGCTTGCACCTGGATCACTACCACCATGCCCAGCATCTACAACAACACCTTTTAAAGCCATATTTATCACCTATTTTAGTATATGAAACATTAGGCTATAAGTTCTTTATAATTTTCAAACTTAACAACAGCTTTATTTTATCTTTATAATTTGTTACATTAACAATTCTATTAATGTAAAGAGCTTTACCATTTTTGTTACTTCCAACTTTTACATTGTTCGTAGTTGTTAATATTATTACTAATAATATAACTAGAAGAACACATAAAATAATGATTATTTGTTTCTTCTTAATTTTAATTTTCGTTTCTTCATATTATCATTATTTTTTTATTAAAAAGGAGTTAGAGAAAACTCTAACTCACTGTTTAATTTTTTTGCTTTCTTTTATAACCATATAATCCAGACCCAGCTATTCCAATTATTGAAAGAACAGATGTTACAATATAAAATCCTACATTATCTCCAGTTTGTGGATTTTCTATATTATTTATCTTTTCTGTTGCTACTATTCCATACTCACTTAAATGAGTTGTTTCAAATACTATGTATCCATCTTCTATAGTAGCAGGTATATTTTCTTGGATTTGGTTATCTTTAATATAAACTACTTCATATTTTTTATAACCTTTTAAATCTTCCGGTAAAGCAATTTTTATTTGCATTTTAGCATCATTAATTTTAACAACTTCGCCATTTTCTAATATATTAATATCTACTAAATATTTAACATTTTTATCAGATAATTCTTTCTTTATTTCTACTTTCTTAATATCCAAAGTATAGTTTTTGCTTACTTCTTTTTCAAATGTAATACTACCATTTATTACTCCTGTACTTTTAATTTCCTTTATAGTATTTTGTACAGACTGTTCAGAAGATATAGGTGTCATTGTTAGTTCTGGATACATTCTCCATGTTGTTGAAAATTCATCAATACTTGTTTCTGTTTCCCAATCAGACACTCTATAGTTATAATATTTACCATTTATTTTTAATTTAGTATATCTTGTAAAAGCATATCCTTCTTTAGCTTTAAAATATAAAATATATTGATAATCTTTTTTACTTTCAAAAATAGAGATAAGATTTTCATAACCTTTATTAAAGAATTCAGCTGAAGTTATACCTTCACCATCTTTAGCTTCCCAACCTTCAAACTGATATACATATGATGAATCATCAGGTGTTTTTCCAGTAAATACTGGTTTATCATTTACATTAAAACTGATTGTTGCATTATTTAATTCTATGGTGTTGATGTGTTTTAATTGAACTGGTTTTGTTGGCTTTATTGTTTTCACAGCAGTTACAAAAAGTGTTGTTTCAAAACTTTTCACATTTGCACTATTTATTTCTGTATTATTTACTCTTACTGAAATATTACTTCCAAATTTATTCTCATCTTTTGCTTTAAGAGAAATACTATACATATAAGTTTTTCCTTCTTCAAAAGTAGTTATTTTTTTATCTTGTGATAACTCATTATTTTTTGCTTCATCAGAATACCAAAACTTAACTGGAATATACTCTCCATTAACATCAGTTTCCATCTCTTCCCAATATTCATACTCTATATCATAAAGTTCATCCCAAGGATCACATTTATAAGCTTTTGCTTCAGGCTTATCACCAGGATTATAATTAAATTTTACACCCTCAATATCTATATTTGCTGTGCTCAAATCTAAATCCTCTGCAAATGTTATTAACGGTGCAATACAAAAGGTAAATAAAAACATTAACATAGTAGTAACAAATAATTTTTTCTTATTATTTTTCATATTCTTTCTCCTCCTAATTTTTTTATTTTTAAATAAATATAATTATTATGTATTTTTCTCTATGTTGCCTTTCTTTCATTATTCTTCATATCTAACTTCATTCATATTATTAAATCCACTTAAGAAATAATCATATTGATAATCTCTTACTCTATTTTCCATAATATCATTTATAGGTATAAGAGTTAAATCCTTTAATATTACATATTTATAAGTAAATGTTAATACTTCATCATAGTATTTAGTTAACATATTAATTTTAACAGTTGTTACAATTCTTTTATTTAAGTTTTTATCAAAGAAACTCATTAACTCATAAAACCCTTTATCAGTTTTAAGAATTCTTTCATTATATATTCTAATTACTTTTTCTCCCTCATAATTACCACTTACTTTTTCAAGAGCAGGATATTTTTCATTACCATAATTCTTACTATATAATATATTATCTTTTACATAAACATAATTAGACATGAAATCATAATCTATTTTTTTACCAAGAAACTCAGTTGAATATTCCCATTTTAGATAATCACTTAGGCTATAATTAGCTTTTAAATACATATCATAACTATCATTTATTTTATTATCTGTATTATTATCATGTAATGTATATATAGTATCATTATAATCATAAAATTTTATATCTGGTCCAGCATCAGGTGTAATATTCATAACTTTGATATTTTTATCTATATCATATACTTTTTTATAAGTAAATTCTCCACTATCTAATTTTCCCGGATTAAAAATATATATAGAATTATTATTTATGAAAGAGTATTTGTTAAAACATGTATCTTCATTTAATATTTCTCCACCAGTTAATTTTAAATACTTTTTATCTGGGTCCTTCTTCTTTAATTCTTCTACGATAGATGATGACCCATTAGATGTATGATCTATTAACATTGGTTTATTACTTATTATAGCAATAATAACCACTATAGATATTAATATAACTATTCCTAATATAGCATAAATTATCTTTTTATTCCTCATATCACACCTACTTTTCTATATATCCGCTTGTCTTTTTTAAATACATATCGTCAGTTACTGCTTTATATCTTTCTCCATCATATTCATCATTAAATCCATTATATGCCTTATATATTTCATTTGTTTCAGTATCATAAACTCTTTCGTAACCAAGTGTAGCATCACTTTGTTTTTGACTCATTATATCAAAAGATGTATTTCTTTTATTCCATGAATCCATTATTCCTTCACTTATCTCATTACCTATTGCTCTAATTTGTTGGAAATTTTTCATAACGGCATCTTGTTGCTTATTAAATCCATTTATAAATGTATCTGTAAAATTAAGTGAAGAACAAATAGTATTTAGTATATCTTCCCAATCTATAAATTCATCTTTTGGTGTGGTAATAAAAATCGTATCATACACATTTAAGTATTGTATATCTATTTGTTTTCCAGAAATTATATTTTCTGAAACATAATAAGTACCTACATCATATACATAAGCAGTAAATATTCCTTCACCTTCTTTGCCATTTACATCTTTAAATGTTGCCCTTAACATATCTCCACCTAAACTGCCTTTACCTAAATTTTCACTTACAGTAAAATCTGTTAAAGTTGGGAATGTAAATAGAGCTGTATTATTCAAAGTACCTAAATCATTAAATATTTTATAAAATCCTAAAGTATCTTTAGTAGCTATTACACTAGTTTTAGCAAACATATCATTTGGATAGTATTTTTGTTGCCATCTTTTAGCATCTTCTGATTTGTTATAACCTTCAGATTTCATATTGAAGAAAAATTGATAGATTGGATTATCAGGATTATATACTCTAATCGTATAGTGAATATAATCACCAATTGTATCAACTTTCCATCCTTTTGGTTTTTTAATAGAAAACTCATTTGTAGTATAATCTTCAAGTTCTATTTTACTGGCCTCTGATTTTACTATTTTTATATTTTTATCAGGATTATAAAACAAGCCTTTATTATCCCCTTTATTAACTATAAAAATACATCCAATAATAAAAACAACAACGATACCAATTACAATAAGATTTTTTTTAGAAATATTAAATTTGCCAATCTTCATAAAATTGTATCCTCCTTCCTATTTATTATTATAAGTTAAAAAAACAAACAAGACAACAAAGTTGTCTTAAAAAACAATGCTTTTAGTGGAAACTTATTTTTATAATTAAAAAAATATAGTATAATAGTATTTATGGAAGTGATAAGTTATGAAATTTAATGAGGTTTTAAACAGATATTTAGAAGAATTAGACTGCACCGCAAGAAAATTGTCAATAGAATCAGGATTAACTGGATCAGTTATATGTAGATATAGAAGTGGTGAAAGAACTCCTATAAAAAATAGTGAACAATATGAAAAGTTAACAACAGCTCTTTTTAATATTGCCAAAGAAAAAGGAAAAAGCAAATTTACTCTAGATAAAATAGTAAATGACTTTAATAGTACATTTCAAAATGATGACTTTGACTATACTAATTTTAGCAATAATCTAAATACTTTAATAACATCACTTAATATAAATACTCATGAAATGTCAAAATATATTGTATTTGATGCCTCACATATTTCAAGAATTAGATATGGTAAAGCAAGACCATCTAATCCAATAGAGTTTTCTAATAAAATATGTACTTATATTTTTAACAGATATAAAAGTCCTGATGATATAAATAACCTATCTGCTATTACTGGTTGCAAAAAAAGTGACTTAGCAAATAATAAATTTTATAATACTCTATTTGCTTGGTTAACAAGTGGAACAACTCCAGTTAAAAGCCAAGTAGCTGATTTTTTATATAATCTTGACTCATTTAATTTAGATGACTACATAAAAGTAATAAAGTTTGATAAATTAAAAGTTCCTAATATTCCTTTTTATAAAGCAAAAACAAGACATTATTATGGACTTGAAGAAATGAAAAATGGAGAACTTAATTTCTTTAAAGCAACTGTTTTATCAAAGTCAAAAGAAGATATTTTCATGTGTAGTGATATGCCAATGGAAGATATGGCAGAAGATACTGAATTTGGTAAAAAATGGATGTTTGGGATAGCTATGTGTTTAAAAAAAAGGACACCACTTAAATATTATTCATAATGTTGATAGGCCTTTTAATGAAATGATGTTAGGACTAGAAAGTTGGATACCTATTTATATGACTGGACAAATATCTCCATATTATTTAAAGGATTCAAAAAACAGTATATATGGTCATTTAGACTATGTTTCAGGAACTGTAGCATTAACTGGGGAATGTATTAAAGTTTATCATAATAAAGGAATGTATTATTTAACCACTAATAAAAATGAAATTAGATACTATAAAGAAAAAAGTGATTTACTTCTTAAAAAAGCAAAACCACTTATGGAAATCTATAAAGAAAATAATATAAGAGAATATAAATTATTTCTTAAAAAAGATGAAAATATAATATGTGATAGAACAAGATATCTTTCAGCACTACCTTTATTTACAATAACTGATGAACTACTAATTAAAATATTAAAAAGAAATAAACTAGAAAAATCTGACATTGACAAAATAATTAAATATAAGAATGAAGAATTAAAATATATGAATAATATTTTCAAAAAAAATAAAGTAAACGATTATATTTATGTAATAAAAGAAAACGAATTTAAAAATGATACTCCATCACTTTCACTAAACAATTTATTCATAGATAAAAAGATAACTTATACTTATAAAGAATATATGGAACATTTAAAACAGACCAATGAATATAGAACAAAAATAAATAATTATGAAATATACTACATTAACAATAAAACATTCAAAAATATAACAATAACATTTATCAAAAATCATTATGTAATTATTTCAAAAAGTTCTAATCCAACAATACACTTTGTTATTGAACATCCAAAACTAGTTAAAGCCATTGAAAATTTTAATCCACTAATAAAGGAATAGATGAAATGAAAAACAATTAATGTAACAAATATCAACTATCCTTTTATTCAATCAAATGATAATAAATACTTTTTTTACACACAATATTAAGAAATCATATAATATAGTAGTCAACATGTCAGTTTTTTTAAATATAAAATTAATTCTACTAAGATTTATCCCTTACTTATAAAAACAAATTACCATTTAATTTATATATAATAAAAAAAGTTTCCAAACATTTAGTCAAGAAACTTTTTTAAATTATCATCAAATTATAAAGAACTTTAACTTCATATTAAATTAATATAAAAAAACATAATAATTACTTATAATCAAAAATTAAGATCATTTATAAAAAATTAAATTTAAACTATAAAGTGTCATATAATCATTTTTATCAAGTTCTTTCATTTTGAAATTAAAAACAACATCCTCATAATAAATATCATGAAATTTTGTTATACTAATAACAGGATATTTATTCTTAAAGTTCTAAATAAAATCAATTTGTTTGGAAGATGATGAATTATTAGAAGGCTTATTAGTTAAACCATTTATTATGTCATGAACAAGTACTAGCATATCTTTATTATGCATAATAAAAATCTCATTTTATATAATTTATACAAAATCATTTGGTGAAAATTCAACTAATAATATGGTGAATTTTCTAAAAAGTATTAACATAATTAACAAATTATATTGACTTTTTATAAATTTATGTATAATATATAGACCTATCGAAGATTATTCGATGGAAAGGGTTTTGGTAAAATGAAAAAAGTTTTTAGAACTTTAACTATTTTTGTTGTTGCTTTTAGTTTCTTTACCGGAAAAGTTACTGCTCAAACTAATCCAGGTGAAGTTAAATTTACAAAGACTGCAAAAGTAGTGACTGGTGATGGAGAAGATGGAAGAAGTGTTTTAATTAATTTAAATGTTGATGGTAATTCATTCAATATCTATTCATCAGAAAAAGAGGTAGTTTTAGTGCTTGATGCTTCTGGAAGCATGAGTGAGTCTAATAAACTATCTAATTTAAAATCATCTGCAAATAAATTAGTAGAAGAACTACTTAAACCTTCTAATAAACAGAAGATTAAAGTAGGAGTTGTTTATTATGCAGATGGAATATCAAAGAAATGTGATTTAAGCACAGATCTAAATCAAGTAAAAGATTGTATCAATTCAGTAGAAGCTGGTGGTGGAACTAATATTCAACTTGGTATAAAAACTGCTAACGGGATGTTCAGTGAAAATGCTAAGGATAAGAGTTTAATTATACTTTCAGATGGGGAACCAACTTTTTATACTGATGAAAACGGAAATAGACATGGTGCAGGTAATAGTGATAATCACGAAAATGGTGTAAGAGGTAAAGAAGGTTACTGGGAGGATTATGTTTATTATCATAACTATTATGATAAACACGATAATACTCTTCTATACAGATGTAGTATATATTCTTGTACAGAAAACGTTGGTAAAAAACCTAGTACAGCAGCCTTAGAAGAAATTGCTAAATTTAATGGAAAAGTTTATACTATTGGATTTATGGTTGATAGTGAGGCTAAAAGTTTCTTAACTGAATTAGCTGGAAATAAAGGTAAATACTATTCTGCTAATAATGCATCAGATTTAAATAGTATATTTACTTTAATAAGTGAGCAGATTGATAAAATAGCTACAGATGTTCAAGTAGTAGATGTTGTTCCTAAAACATTCAATGTTAATGAACAATATTTAATTGATAATTATGGAGCTAAAACTGAAATTGATGAAAATACAAATAAATATGGAAATAATTTAATCGTTAGTAAAAATGATAATGAAGAAACTGTTATAACATGGTTAATAGGTGATTTGAATGCAAATGATAATAGTTCTTTAACATTTAGAATTGATGCTAAGGAAGATTATTATGGAAGTATGTTTACTAATGATGGAGCTATATTAACAGGTAAAGCAGTAGATGGAAACCCATTCTATTCTGAATCTAATCCTTTAAATATTAAATTAGATGACCCAACAGTAGTAATTCCTGCAGTTACAAAAGATGATAATTATAAAATAAATCGTAATCAAACTTTAACAACAGATAAAACTACTGGTGTAAGAAAGAATGATTATAAGAGTGAAAAGAAAGATGAAGCTAAAAGTTTAACTGATAAAGTTATTCTAGTTAATAATGTTAAAAATGGTACCTTAACTTTAAATAGTGATGGTTCATTCACATATATTCCTAAAAAGAACTTTATTGGAACTGATAGTTTTACTTACTATATATTAACAACTGTTATTAATAATAATGATGAAACAATAGAAGTTAAATCTAAAGCATCTACTGTAACTATCGAAGTTAAAGGAGTAAATACTACATATGTAGTAAATTATTTAGAAAAAGGAACTAATAAAGAATTATTAAATAGTAAAAATGGCAGTGGTTTAGTAGGAGATGAAATAACTGAATCTTATATTAATATCCCTAACTATAAGTTAAATGGAGAAGAAACTATTAAATTAGTTTTAGATGAAAAAAATAATATAATAACATTTTATTATGAAAAAATTAAATCTTCAGTTAATGTTAAATATTTAGTTGAAGGAACTGATATTGAACTAGAAACTGAAACAATAATTAATGGATTTGTAGGAGAAACATATACTACTAGTCCAAAGAATATTGATAATTGGGAACTAGTTAGCGAACCAAATAATAAAAATGGTATATTAAAAGAAGAAAACGAGAGTGTTATATATTACTATAAAAAAGTTATTGGTAAACTTATTATTAAATACGTAGATGAAGAAGGTAATAATTTAATAGATAGTGATATTACAGAAGAACAAACTGGAACAGAATATATTACTAAAGCAAAAGATATTACTGACTATGTTTTAATTAAAGTTGAAGGTAAAGAAAATGGTAAATATACTAAAGAAGATACTATTATAACTTATGTTTATAAGTTTGAAGGTGGTAAAGGTCAAGGAGAACCAGATCCAGAAATACCTAATACTGGTATAAATGAAGGATATGGTATTGAAATTCTATCTATTTTATCTTTAATAAGTTTAATAGTATTAAAGAAAAAAAGTTATTAAAAAGTTAAATAAAAGATTGCTAATAATTTATAGTTAGCAATCTTTTTTTATACTTATTTCTTCATTATATATTTTATAATACTTTTTAATAATTTCACTCCAAGAAACACCTAAATTTTTTTTAGCATTTCTTGAGACTTTTTTTAATTCACTCTCATTATTAAAAATACTAATTATTTTATTCTTATATAAATTAACATCTAAATCACTCAAATAGCCATCAACCCCATCAGTAATTGTTGACCCAACCATACTCTCTCTTATAAATAAACCTGGTGTCATATTAACTGCAGCTTCTATTCTAACTAAACTTGAAGTATCAAACAAAGATGGAAATAATAACAAGTCACTTCTCATATAAATATATGAAAGAAGTTTTCTATCTGTTATCTTACCAGTCAAAATAACATCGTTTTCTAGATTATACTCTTTTACTCTATCAATAAGTTTTTCATAGTCAGGCCCTTCACCAACAAAAAACATTTTAAAAGAAAAATTATCATCCTTAAGTAATTTAAGTGCATCCATTATAAAAAATATATTTTTAATATCAATTATTCTACCAACAAAAATCATAACTTTATCTTCTTCTTTAAGATTAAACATTTCATTAATCATGTCCTTTTTTATACCCTTAAAAATTGCAGGTTTCAAATCAGTCCCATTATAAACAATTCTAATTCTCCCTTTATATCCATAACTTCTTGCTTCAAGAACCAAAGGATCATTAACAACAGTACATAAATCACATTTATTTAAAGATTTAATAAGAACACCTGTTACTTTTTTAGCTATTACTCCATTTTTAACAAATCTTTTAAATTCAAAATCAAACCTAGTATGCAATGTAGATATACAAGGAATATTTAATTTCTTAGCAAGATTAATCCCAATACGCCCTAATATAAAAGGAGAATGTATATGTATTATATCAAACTCTTCATTAATAAGTTCACTTTTATTACAAAAAACATCAACTATTTTATAAGAAGTAAAAGGTACCTTTAAACTTTTTAACCTAATAACTTTATAAGGAAACCCTTTATCATCACATCCATCAATATATGGACACACTACAACAACATCAGCATATTTTGTTAAACATCTAGCCAAATTATCAACAACCATTGTAACTCCATCTATATTAGGATAATAATTATCTATAAAAAGACCTACTTTCATTCTTTTCTTTTTCATATAACATACCTCAATATAAATATACTATATTTTTAAAAAAAATACTATTAAAAATAATTAGATATTGTAAACTATAATTTACAAGAACATTATTTTTTATTATTATTTAATCTTTTAAGTTCTAAAACACTAATATTTAAATTATTATCTACCCCACTTCCTATTTTAACGTCCTTTTTATTATTTCCATGATAATCACTTCCAACAGTCATAAATAAATTATATTCTAAGCATACTTGCTTATAAAACTTCATTTCTTCATTAGTATGACTTGAATGATACACTTCAATTCCTCCTAACCCACACTTAATTAATTCTTTTAACAAAATCAAAAACTCTTTTTTATCAAGTTCTAAACTTTTTGGATGTGCAAGTACACTTACCCCATGAGCCAAATTAATAACATTTATCGCTTCTTTATAATTTATCCCTTTTCTATATTTTCTTGTATTTTCATAAGCTGTAATTAAATATTTATTAAACGCATCTTTAACATCACTAGCATACCCATACTTTACACACATCTTAGCAATATCAACCCTATTAATAGTATTTCCTTCATTATACACACTTTCTATTAATTTAACTAATTCTATATTACTAAATTCTAAATTATATTCTCTTTTAACTTCTTCATAAATTGTCAAAAATGAATTAATCTTATTTTCCTTAATCCACGATAATTTATCATTTAAATATTTATTATCTATATCTATTCCATATCCCAAAATATGCATTCTACCATGATTAACCTTAACAGATAATTCAACTCCATCAACAAATTTCAAACTCTCATCATTATGTAAAACATTCTTATATTTTCTAATTCCTTCAATCGTATCATGATCAGTTATAGAAAGTACACCTACATTTGATTTTTTTGCTAATTCCAATACTTCAAGTGGACTGTTTGTTCCATCACTATAATTAGTATGAGTATGTAAGTCAGCTACTTTTATTAAATCATAATACTTCTTTAACACTTCTTCTTTTTTACTTTCATCATAATTAAAACTACTTAATAACTTTGCAATTTCTTCGCTATCATTAGATTTATACATATAATCACTTCCCTTAGTTACATTATATAACAAAATTAATAATTAAAAAATTACCAATTAGTTATATTTGTAATAACTACAAGTTATAGATGCCATTAAAAATATGTATTATACTTATTACCAAAAAAGGAGTATATTATTACCAAAGAAAGGAAGAAAATCATGAATAAAGAAATGTTAAATTTACTAAAAAGGAAAAAAGAACTCATTAATCAAATTATAACTATAAGAGAAAAAACTAATTATTACGAACTAAATAACCTTTTATTAATTTCAAAAAAATATTTAAAAGATAACAATGACACATTAATTCTTAGTGAGTATATAAATAAAATTAATAAAAAACTTAAGACACTAGAAAGTGAAAAAAATCTAACTACTGAAGAAATAAAAAAAATATGTTCACATCAAATAGTAATTGATGAAAGAAAAGAAAATAATTATATTTACCCAAACTACATCTACTGTCCAATATGTACTTCTTTTTTAGAAGACATACCACCTTCATCAAGACATATAATAACTGGCAAAGTAAAAAATGATTTTAGCATTGACTACGAAATATTAAGTGACACTGATAAACTTGAAGACTTTTTAACAAAACTAGAGTATACAGAAAATATACAAATACTAAGGAGATATTAAAAATGAAGAAATATGAAATTAACACTTTACTTAAACTAAAAAAAGAATGCCCTGAAATTTCAACAGATTTACTAGATTTACAAAAAGTTATTATTACAAATATAGAAAATCCAGAACTCAAAAATAACATTAAAAATATTAAAGAATTACTAATAAATGAAAGAAAGAATTTAATAAATAAATATGACGAATTAGAAAAATTACAAAAGAAATGTAAACACGAAATAAGATTAACATCTATAGATAAAGAACACACTTGCATTTTATGTGGTAAAAAAATATCAGGTGAAAACAATTTTTCCTGGAGTGAAAGTATAAACAGAAACAATAACTACATATCTTTTCGATATAAAAAAGAAGATAATCCAAATGGAGACTTTGACATATATAACGAAAATGGTTACACGATAGAAGAATTAACAGCCATAACATCCAACATATTAGAAAGCTATAATGATATTGATGAGATAAACCTAATACAAGAATTCAAACAAAGAAACATAAAAAATATGAAAGTAATAAATAAAAAAGACAAAATTGAAAACTACATTCTGGTAATTGATGGCACTAATAAAATATATATAGATGAAAATAACTACATTTTTAGACCACATAAAAATCAAACATTCAAAATTGTAGACTACTTTTCACAAATACCAAGTATAAAAATAAAATACATAGTTAATAAAGAATTTAAATCCAGTGAAGAATATAAAAAAATAGAAAATAACCCAAACATAAAAATTATATTATATAATGAAATATCAACCATTAACAAAGAACTAAATAACGATCAAGATATTCCATATAAACTAATATTTAATTATAGTAAACTATATACTGTAACATATTCTTCAAACAAAATAAATTTAATTCCTTATGATTTAGACCTAACAATTTTCCATTCAAAAATAATAACTGAAGAAATTAAAGAAGAAAATAATTTACTAAAACTAAAAAAAGACTTATATTATAGTTGTATTAAATAACACTTTTTAGTATAATAAGGTCATAACTGGAGGTTATTTATGAATATTGATTATGAACTATATAGAATATTTTATATTGTAGCTAAAAATGGAAACATAACAAGATCTAGTAAAGAACTTTTAATAAGTGAGCCCGCTGTCAGTAAATCAATTAAAAACTTAGAAGGGTATTTAGGTGCGCCACTATTTACTAGAACAAAAAAAGGAGTAAACTTAACAACTGAAGGAATCACATTGTACGAATATATTAGTAAAGGAATAGAATACTTTAAAAGTGGTGAAGCAAAATTTAATGAATTAATTAACTTAGAAAGTGGCACTATTAGAATTGGAATAAACACTACTCTAACAAAAGAGTTTTTAATGCCTTACTTAGAAACTTTTCATAAACTTTATCCCAATATAAATATAGAAATAAGAACAAATCTAACTAGTGAATTAAAGTCTATGCTTAAAGATGGTCTAATTGATATGCACATTTTAAATCTAACTAATGAAGAAACAAAAAATGATTTTAACATAATAAAATGTAAAACAATAACTGATTGCTTTGTAAGTAATAAACCTATTAAAGAAAAAATATCAATTAAAGAATTAAATAACTACCCTTTAATACTTCAAGACAAAAATTCTAACACAAGAAAATTCCTAGATGATTTTGCAAATAAATACGAAATAACTTTAAAACCAAAAATTGAAATAGGAAGTTATTACTTAGTAAGTGAGTTTTCACGTATTGGTCTTGGCATAGGTTATGTTACAAAAGATTATATAAAAAATAATTTAGATAACAAAGAACTATTTATTGTACCAATTAAAGAAAAAATTCCTTCTAGAGAGATAGGCATATTGCTTAATAAGAATACTACACCTAACTTTAGTACAAAAGAATTAATAAAAATAATTACACAAAATACTACTAATTAACTAAATTTCAGGGCTATCAACAAATCCTGGATCCTTAAATCTAAAATAAACTAAACAAATTGCCCCAACAACAAAAAATACACTACCAAAAAGTCTTATTCTAATAAGATTTTTTTCTTTAGAACTTGCTTCATTATAAATTTCATAATTTCTTTTCAAATAATAAAGATAAATTATAAGTGCTATAACTATAGTTATCTTAAAAATAGTACCACCCTTTTCATGATAAAAACTATCACCTGTTTCAATAAACTTTTCTTCATAATTAGTACCTATTATTCCCATTACTGAAATAATTATAAAAACAACATAAATAATTTTTTCAATATTTAAGTTTACCTCTATACTATTCCTCATAATAAATTATAAGTTTTACACCACAATAAAAGACCTCTAATTAGAAGTCTTATCAAAACTAACAGTCTTAGACCATTCTAAGAATTTAGGTTTGTACTTATCTTTATTCTTTTCTGAACAAATAAATTGTATTAACCAAAAAGCATCTTCTGACTTATTAACAGTAGCTAAATAATAAATATTCTTTCCATTCATTTCTTTAACATATTCAAAATAAACAACACCATCTTTATTAATTACTTCACTATCTAATTTATTATTACTAACTACTAAACTAGCATAATCTTCTAAAGAATTTTGACTAGTAATATTTACTTTTTCTAAATCAGTAAAACTTTCTTTTAAAGCAGTAAATTCCATATCTATTCCCTTTAAATAAACAGTTTGACTAACTATATCAGTTTCTACTAAACCATCTTCTAAAGTAACATTTATACCATTAACACTATATTTCTTTTCTCCAACATTAAATTCACATCCTGCTAAAAAGAAACAAAAAACAACTGCGAATATACCTAAAATAATTCTATTTTTCATATCATAACTCCTTATACTATAAAAGTGTACCATAAAAAATATAAAAAATCTATAAAACAAAGTTTCTAATTTACAAAAAAAATACAAGTTTAATAAATCTATTATATAAATAATTTAATATTCTAAGTTTAAAGATAAAATAAAATTTAAATCTATAAAAAAGAAAAACTGTAACTAATCGTTACAGCCACTTTTACATACATTGCTTTTAACTTCATTAAATGCTTTTTCAAATAATAATTTTAGGTCTTCACTGCCTTCATTTTTCCAGTAATCTTCAGGTTTTTCATAACCTTTTGTATCAAGTGATGTTTCATCATTAAATAGCAATATTTTACCTTCTTTTACAACAATTAAAGCAGGTACAAATATTCTTTTATTTCCCTCTTCATCATTTGGTATGTATTCATTTAATATTTTTACTATTTTTTGATATTTTTCAGAATTATTTTTTCTATCTTCTAGAATATTAAAATAATAAACTTTATCTATACCAACTTTTTTAGCTACTTCTTCTACATAAGGAACATAAGCTTGACACCAAGGACATTCAGGAAAGCCTAAATATACTACACCAGTTCCCTTTTCAAGTATGTTTATTATTTGATCTATATTTCTATAAACAAACGGATTATTATCACTCACCTTACTATATTCATTTTTAAATTTTTGAGCATCAGTTTCTTTATTATCATCTTTCCTAATAAAGAAGAAATATAATAGAATTAAACCAATAACTATAAGTATAGCTCCTAATAAAAACTTTTTTAAATTTTTCATGTTTATCCTCCTTCTATTTAAATGATAACATATTTATTTTTATTTGTAACTAAACTTAAGGTTGAGTTTATTTTTTATTACAAGTATTACTTAAATTAAGAGGAATTTGATATTTAGTAATATTACCCTCATTATCAGTAGCATTAATAACTATATATAAACTATTATTATCATACTTATCACACTTATTAGAAAAATCTTTCAAATCAAAATCAATATTCTCCAAATAATCTTCTAACTTAATACTTCCATCATAATTATATTTACAAGTATCAAGTACTTTAAACTTATCATCCTTTTTCTCATACAAACCACATTCTATTTTTACATATTTAGTAGTATCATCTCCTCCACAATAAGTAACATTTCCTAAATGTAAATGACTATCACTCTTATTATAAGCAAGTGACCCATAAATATTAAAGTCTTCACAACTTGAACTAATTATCTTAAAGTTTATTTGATTATCCCGAAAATTAAGTGAAGCAATTACTATTAATAAAATAACTAATATAATTGAAGTCAGTATTATTAACTTCTTTTTATTCTTATTAACTTTACCATCTAAAATACTATCTAAACTAATATTATAATCTTCACATATTAACTTTAAAACACTAATATCAGGTATATTTTTTCCATTTTCCCATTTACTTACCGCTTGATAAGTAACACCATATTTATTAGCAAACTCATTTTGTGTAAGATTACTCTTTATTCTTAACTCTTTAATCAAGTTACCAATTCTAACTGGATCCATTAAATCACGTATAATCAATCTTAAGGAATTATTAATTCTTTAGATTGATTTTTCCTT